>BNJV01002065.1_pt1 | contig 103052 bp, 112 predicted proteins | sample 8540591 | NCBI WGS metagenome assembly BNJV01 (sample SAMD00202457, study PRJDB9452) | human saliva metagenome | host: Homo sapiens
TCTTGTCAAAAGACCGCGTTATCTACACTGTTGATGAGTATATGTATGGCTCTCACCAAGAGGAGATTACATTTTAATTGGACTTAGGATAATCCCTAAGTCTTTTCTATAAAAAATACTATGTAACCTTAAGACAATTTGTCGAAAGATTACACAGTTTATTTTTATGAAACGATTTGTACAGTGATGACACCAACATCGTCTTTCGTAATTGCATTATACCAATATCTTCCCGGGAAATATTCGCTAAAGATATTCGTAATATAACGATAGTTCTGTGACAATAATTGCTCAACTGCTACCTGGAAAGATGCTTGGTCACCAATCTGGAACGAGATTTTTTGGTACGGATCTTCATACAGCTTCTGTAATACATAGTCTCTAATTGCATAGTAGTCGTATGTTTGGAAATACGCACCATTTTGAACATAGTATGAAAGAGAGTTATCTGTACACTTTGGGAATTTGAATGCTTCAAATGAAGAATCACCAATTACAACAGTTCCATTTAAGGAATAATGTGTACGGAATAGCACTTCATCCGGTACCATGAAATAATAGTAAACAAGTGACTGACTACCATCATCATTGACTGGATCACCCCAAGTTACATCAACCCAGTAATACTTACCATTTAGCTCTACAAAGTTCCATGCATGTGCTTCATCCGTTTGGCCACGAACAGTTGCACACTTGATTCCTGCCTTCTTACAGAGATATTGGAAGGCTCTTGAATAACCAGCACAGATACTCTTTCTGTATAGGAATACGCTTGTATAATACTGGTCACATTCATTGTCTTCATAAATTGTCCAGTTGATAATCCAATCGTAGAAATACTTAATCTTCTCGTAATCACTTGCATTTGCGACAGCCCCAACTACATTATCTACAATTTGATCAACCTGGGCTTGTGTTTCAGCGTAGTTTTCTGGTACTTGGAATTTAACTTTCGTTACTTTTCCGTGATCATCTAGCCAGTAACGATAGTCCCACATCCAATAAGCTTCAGGAAAGTCATAGTTAAACGCTAGAAGTGCCGTCGCAAAATCTTCCTTCTTTACAAGCTTCTTGAACGAATATTCGGAAACCGGCTTCTGAAGTACATCATAAAGTTCCCCATATATTGCTTTCTGTGTACTTGATAACTGATCGTAATAATACAAATAGAGTGATTTCGTATTCAGTTTATTTTTATCTACAGTTTGGAAGCCATTTTTTTAACTGATTGTTACTAGTTTGATTCTTATCTTCTTTATTTTTTTACAGTGAAGCCATTTTTTTGTTTTGTGTCTGATTTTTCTGTTGTAGTATTCGTGTCTTTATAATCATTCTTATAAGAATTAATTGTTTGATTTTGATTATCATCTGTCACAAAGTCTAATACAGTACAGCCAGACAGGCATAACACCAATAGTATTGATATAATCTTTTTCAAAAATTCCACCTACTTTCATGACCGAAGTCAAAACTGACCACCGTTCAGTCACACATATATAATAACATATATTAAATTTTTATTTTTTTAAGAAATCATTAAATTTCATAGAATTTACATGAAACAAGCATCTTCAGAAAATATTGTTTAATACATATTTTAACCTAAGCACTACTGTCCCATAATAAAAGAGAAGCGAGACAGATATTTCTGTGCTTCTTCTCTATTGAATCCTGCATGTTCATGCCATGCATTAAATCTTGTATTTTAAGACATCATTGAAATTACGTGTTTGTATCATTTTTTGAATTTCCGGATAATATGTTGTTTCCTTCAACTTTTTTTAGCCGCGTGATTTAAAAGCACGTTCTGCACGATCTTTATCATCCTTTAAACAATACGATTGTGCAGCTCTTAAATAACATACCCCAGCAGGTACAACATCCGTAATTGTATCACCACGTTCCATTAATTCAGATGCATACTTACCATCATGCATGACATGGATTGTATACGGATACTCAACTTCTCTTAGGATTTCAGAATACTTCTCTTTCTGCTTATCCGTTAACTTATCATATGCTTTATGAATTGCTGCATAGGACTTTGTTGCCTTCTCATCTTCTTCTTGCGCGATACGGAATAATAACTCCTTCTGTAATACTAGCACACGATCAGAAGAACTCAATCTATACGCAGCTGCTCTTTCGAATAATTTATTAAGTTGTTCTTTATCACCCTTGATAAGATTTGCGTCAATTGCCATTAGTGTACGTAACTTCTTATTAAAGAATAAACGACTGGATAACGAATTTAATTCTTCCAGATAACGGTCTGCATCACCTTGACGATATAGTAGTAATGACATATACATCACCTGTCTTTGTGCAAAGAACATCCATGCAACATATAGGACAATCCCAATGATTAACAGAACACCAAATACCAATAAACGATTCCCCATAAACAACCTCCGTATTTCAAGAATATCATGAAAAACACTGTTATAATAGACACACAAGGAGTTAACACATACCTATGTCTATTTCCGCAACAGTAATCGCCCTATTCATATTTATCGCAGTCATCGTTGGATATGTTATCCATATCAGAAAACGTAATCCAGAGGAGAAACTCCCACTGAGTGATGACGTGCAAAAAATGTATTACGATAAATATGAACAAGAACTAAAGAATCAAAACAAACAATAATCTATATTTAGAACAAAAGGGACAACCGATAAGGCGTCCCTTTCGTTATGTATGATTATTTATGCCAGTTAATGAATGAACTTAGAAGTTCTGGAACCTTGTAGTCTCCAGCCCAAATTCCAAATACACATCCAACGATACCGATAACGAGTAAGAGCATAATGCACTTCGTTGGTGACCAGTTCTTCTTCTTAATTAATGTGTAGCACATTAATGTCAATCCTAATGGGATAAGAGCAGGTAAGATACCATCTAATAAGCCCTGGAGGTCGATAAAGTTTTCAACTACTTCACCAGCATCATTAATCTTTGTTCCGTTAGGAATCATGATGCCAAGAGATGTTGCACCATAGTTACATGTCAATGCACCAACTACGAATACACCAAGCATAGAAGCAGCGTGTGTAAATTCACGAGCGTTAGCAGTCAATACTTCGATAGCCTTTGTACCCATGTCATATGACCAGTACATTAACCAATAACGAAGAGCCATCTGTACACCAAATGTGATGATGAAGTATAAGATTGGTCCAAATAAGTTTCCACCAATTGCTAAGTTAGCTGTAATACCAGCTGTGATAGGAACCAATGTAAACCAGAACAATGCATCACCAATACCACCTAAAGGACCCATAGCTGCTACACGAACAGCACGGATTGAGTTGATATCAGCCTTCTGTTGTTCCATGGATAATACAATACCCATAACGAATGTAACTAAGAATGGGTGAGTATTAAAGAACTCAAGGTTGTGAGTCATAGATGTGGATAAGTCATCCTTGTTTGTGTGGATAGCTTCCAAACCTGGTAAGATTCCCCATAACCAACCAGCAGCCTGCATTCTTTCGAAGTTAAAGGAAGCCTGTAAGTTTAGAGAACGCCAAACCATCTTATTTAAAACTGCTTTTGTAAGTGGTTTAGCAGGAGCAGTGTCCTTATATGCTAAATTGAAATTAGATTCCATCTCCAGCACCTCCGTTATTTGATGTTAATTGTTTGATCTTAACATTTGTATTGTAATCGTACATTGCGATTGCAAAGCCGATAAATGCTACAAGAATTAATGTTGCACCCTTTGTAGCTTCAATATTTCCAAGAATCGCAGCAGCTGTGAAACCTGCGAAGTAGATACCCCACATGTCATTTGCGAGCATAATCTTTAGTAATACTGCGAAACCTACGTAACGCATCATCTTACCAGCAGCACCTAAGCCACCCATGAACCATGAAGCATTTTCAGAGAAGCTCTTTAATGCTTCGCTAGCAGCATCTCCACCGAAGAACGCAACAAGTGCTAGAACTGCGAAGAGACCACCTAAGATGCACATAGATAGAATGTTTACACCAGTGATTCCAGCTGGATCTGCATTTTCAGCAGCCTGATCAGCCTTAGCCATGATGTATGACATAAATGTAAATGTAAATGTAACGACATACTGTCCAAATACAGAGAATACAACTGCTAGACCTAAAGCCTGGTCAACAGGTAATCCTGACTTAACAGCGAAGATCATTGCTACAATAGAACCTAATACAGCGTTTGGTGGCTGTGCTCCACCGACTGGCATGTTACCAACCATCATCAGTTCATATGTACCACCGATGACAAGGCCAGTTTTTACATCACCTAAATCAAGCCAATAATTGGGCAAGCGATAATAGGACGATATAAAAGCTCAGTCAGTGAGAATTGGTCAATTGCAAAGATGAATGTTGCTACAGCAAGTAATAATGCTTGTAAAACCATTTGATTCAATCCTCCTTAAAATAGTTTTTGTAGTGAAACGGCTGTAATGATTTTTACCCAAAGAGCTTGCTGATGTCTTCAGCGTGTTCCTGCGGCACTCTGCGGATTTCTAACTCAACACCGAGTTCCTGTAACTTCTTAAATGCTGCTACATCTACATCATCAACAGCAACGCTAGTAGCGACCTGACGTTTTCCTTCAGCCATGTGCATGTTACCAATGTTTACCTTCTTAATTGGAACACCACCTTCAACTAAACGTAACACGTCAGTAGGTGTCTCACAGACGATAAAGATGTGCTGTGATGGAGAAGCCTTGTGGATAGTTGTAATCGTTTTTTCAATTGTCCAATAACGTGTCTGTGCATATGAAGGTGCAGCCATATCCATCAATCCTTGACGGAATGTATTTGCAGCTACATCATCGTTTGCTACCAAGATTAAGTTAGCGCCAATTGAACCGGACCATTGTGTTGCCACCTGTCCATGAATTAGACGATTGTCAATTCTAGTTAGTACAATATCTGGCATTTCCTTACTCCTTTCTCTTCGAGTATATGCGCTATCCCTAAAAACGGAAAGCGCTCTCATGTGTATATCTTAACATTAAGTGTCACATAATATTTACATTTTTTTGCTCAAAAACTAGTGTATTTTTTTCGGTAATGAAAAATAATCTTTTTGTTGATTTGTGATTTAAAACGCATTTAAAGTATGCTATTTTACAGGTAAGGAGATGGTGAAATATGATTAGTAAGACTACTAGTTCCAATTTTGTTAAATTTGGTACGATTGTTCCAAATATTCCAAATGAAGATTTCATTATTGAAGAGTTCACAATTTCAACAAAGGAAATTCACACCCTCCATTCCTATAATCAATCTGTCTATTTGGAGGCGTCTGAAGGAATGGCCATGCTTGGTGTTGTTCGTGTCCCAGAGGTTGATTCAATCGAAAGCTTTGCACTACACCGCCGTGTACGGATTGAACCTGATATTTATTTCAATCTCACTTCAATGAGTGAGCACATTGTTTATCGCTTGTACATCCCTAAACATGCGACAAAAACAACCTACACATTACCAAGCCCATTTGTGTATGAAAGTATTTCACCTAAAATTCGTATCTCTGAAATTATTGCCTATTATTACGTTGTAAAACGCCCAGCATACTCCTTTTTAGGAGAGACACATAATTATTATGAATTAACTTTCGTTGATCAAGGCTCTTTGGATACAACTGTTGATGGTAAGTCTTATACGATTGGCATGAATGAATGCATGTTATATGTGCCTGGTCAATTCCATGACCAAAAGGTATCTTCAGATAATCCTTGTTCATACTTAACAGTTATCTTTGCGGCAAATGGTGTTCATACTGATTTAGTTTCCAATCGTGTCATCAGTTGTACCCGCGAGATGCAGGATGATATCAACCGCTTCGTATCGACTTCCGAACAAGTCAATCCATTTAAGTACGATGGAATGATATCCTGCCTAGAACAAATCTTGATTTCCTTCCATATGTACGCAAACGCAAAGAAGATGCCTAAGCCTATCGCACCAGTCAACCAACATTTTGAAGATCGTCTTGTGGAGGAAATTCTTGAGTATATCCACAAACATATCCTAGAACCATTACCCATCGAACAAATCTGTGATCGCTTCGCTATCTCACGCAGCACTCTGCAGAACTTATTCAAAAATAATCTCCAAGTACCACCAAAACAATATATCAACACTGCAAAGTTGAATCAGAGTCGATTACTCATTCGTAAAGGAGATTACACAATTACAGAGATTGCGTCCATGTTGAGTTTCAATTCTATTCACTACTTCTCTCGTAAATTTACACAGAGTTATGGTATTACTCCTAGTGAGTATGCTCGTAAGATTTACGATCAAATCGATTAACTTATTCCAGTCATATCTAGTGCATTAAGATATGACTTTTTTATCTCTTTGTATCCAACCACCACAATGGGTATATACTAATATCGCATAGGAGATAACTTTATGAATGCACATGATATTTTAAATAATCCATTTTTAAATAAAGGAACAGCTTTTACATTTGAAGAGCGTGAAAAATTAGGACTAGTGGGTATGTTACCACCATACGTCCAAACAATTGATGAACAAGCACGACAGACTTATGCACAGATGCAGACAAAGGCAAATAATCTAGAGAAACGTTTGTTTTTGATGCAGATTTTTAATACAAATCGTACGCTTTTCTACTATATGTTCTCTCAACATCTAGCAGAGTTTAATCCTATCGTTTATGATCCAACCATTGCAGATACAATTGAAAACTATAGTGATCTATTTATTGATCCACAATACGCTGCGTATTTAGATATTAACCATCCAGAAAATATTGAAGCTACTTTAAAGAATGCGGCTGGTGATCGTGAGATCCGATTGATTGTTGTTACAGATGCAGAAGGTATCTTAGGTATTGGTGACTGGGGTACAAATGGTGTGGATATCTCCGTTGGTAAGTTGATGGTTTATACAGCTGCAGCTGGAATTGATCCATCAATGGTATTACCTCTTGTTATCGATGCTGGTACGAACCGTAAAGAATTACTTGAGAATCCTAACTATCTAGGTAATCGTCATGAGCGTGTGCGTGGGGATCGTTATTATGACTTTGTAGATCAGTTTGTGCAGACTGCTGAACGTCTGTTCCCTAAACTATATTTACACTGGGAAGATTTCGGTCGTTCCAATGCCGCAAACATCCTTGAAAAATATCGTAAGCAAATTCCTACATTCAACGATGACATCCAAGGTACAGGTATCGTAACACTTGGTGGTATCTTCGGCTCACTAGCAATTACTGGCGGAAAGCTATCTGATCAGGTTTATCTTTGCTTTGGAGGAGGTACTGCTGGTGCCGGTATCGCATCTCGTGTACTACGTGAAATGGTTGCAGAAGGTGTACCTGAGGAAGAAGCGTACAAGCATTTCTTCATGGTTGATAAACAAGGTCTTCTCTTTGATGATATGGATGATTTAACACCTCAACAAAGACCATTTGCTAAGAAGCGCTCAGACTATCCTAACGCAGATAAGCTAACGGACTTATTAGAAGTTGTTAAGACCGTTAAACCAACAATCTTAGTTGGTACCTCAACTCAACCAAATACATTCACAAAGGAAATTGTGGAAGAAATGTGCAAGATTACAGAGCGCCCAATGATTTTCCCATTATCTAATCCAACAGTATTAGCAGAAGCCAGTGCTGAAGATATTATCACTTGGTCAGATGGAAAAGCATTTGTCGCAACTGGCATTCCTGCGGATACGGTATCCTATAAGGGAGTTGATTATGTAATCGGTCAGGCAAATAATGCATTGATTTATCCAGGTCTTGGACTTGGTATGCTTGCATCGGAAGCTAGTCTTTTAACAGATGAAATGATTGGTGCTGCAGCACACTCCTTAAGTGGTATCATCGACCAATCTCAACCTGGTGCACCTGTACTACCACCATTCAAGTATGTCGCAGATGTTTCTATTAAGGTTGCGGAGGCGGTTGCTAAAAAGGCACAGGAACAAGGTCTTGCACGCACAAAAGAACCAGATATGGCAAAGGCTGTTCGTGATTTAAAGTGGTATCCAGAGTATCGTTAAATAAATATTAAAAACCTTCTTTCAATGCATGTTTTCATGCTTTGAAGAAGGCTTTTATTTTATTCAACATTTCTAATATATCTCTTTAACATCGTTAACATCTTTTCATCAAGCGAAAGTAGGAACACTTCCCCTTTGTTTAGATATAACGCAACTTTATGACTTCCATCAGAGTAATCTTTACCCTTTTCATTATTTGCATTCAACTTGATAGATTGAACATCATTTACATTACATCTAGCAAGTGACTTGCGTGCTTCTTTATGAAAGATTGCATCGATGGTTAATTCATCGTTGACTAAGATATATTCGTATTCTTCATATAGACGCAATCGTAAATATACATAGAAGAATAGCAGAGTAATAGCAGATCCAATCCAATAGAGTGGTTTTGTAAATCCAGCAATCAAAAATGCTAAACATGCAAGCAGGTCTGTCACTACATATAAAACATATTTTAATTCTGGTCTATTTCTTTTTACCGCTAATTCATAGTATGCATCATTCATACGCTATATTACCTAATTACCTGTTCTGTTTCTTTATCAAAGAGATGTGCCTTATTCATATCTAATGCAAATTTCGCAACATCACCTTTTGTTAATGCTGTATTTGGATTTACTCTTGCAATCATCTGTTTTCCTTCAACATCGAAATATAAGAAGATTTCTGCACCGAGTAATTCGTATACTTTAATTTCTGCTTCAATCGTGTTGTCGTAATCATCCAACTGATATAGTTTGGAATCATATACATTTCTGGACGAATACCTAATACGATCGTCTTACCAACATAACCTTTTTGACGCAATAGTTCTCCTCTTTGTGCAGGTAAGCGAAGATTCTTCTTCCCAACCCGTAATTGAATCGTATCTCCTTCTTCAACTACAACTGCATCCAAGAAATTCATTTGTGGAGAACCGATAAAACTTGCGACGAATAGATTATTTGGTTTTTCATATAGATTCTTTGGCGAATCAACTTGTTGCACAACTCCATCCTTCATAACGACGATACGTGTCCCTAATGTCATTGCTTCGGTCTGGTCATGTGTAACATAGATAATTGTAGCACCTAATCTTTCGTGTAGTTTTGCGATTTCAATACGCATTTGTACACGTAGCTTCGCATCCAAGTTGGAAAGAGGTTCATCCATCAGGAATACTTTTGGATTTCTGACGATGGCTCTGCCCATCGCAACACGCTGTCTTTGTCCACCAGATAAAGCCTTTGGCTTACGATCTAATAGTTTCTCTAGGTCGAGAATCTTTGCGGCTTCCATAACAAGACGCTTAATTTCATCTTTTGGAACCTTATGTAATTTTAGACCAAATGCCATGTTTTCATAAACTGTCATATGTGGATATAATGCGTAGCTCTGGAAGACCATCGCAATATCTCTATCCTTAGGTTCAACATCATTGACAACTTTTCCATCGATTTCGAGTGTTCCGGATGTAATTTCTTCCAGGCCCGCAACCATACGTAATGTTGTAGACTTACCACAACCAGATGGCCCAACAAAGATAACAAACTCTTTATCCTGAATTTCTAGATTAAAGTCTTTGACCGCGTGGACCCCATTGTCATATACCTTATTAATATTTTTCAATGATAGACTTGCCATTCTTATTTCTCACTTTCTTGCCAACGTGCATCTAAATCCACTTCAAACATACGTTTCCACGGCATTTGTACATTCATAATTTTAATTTCTGATACGATTGAGGATAGGTATTGTTTTCGCAAATGCTTGCAGTTGGTCATTTACCATCTGACTTACAATACCGTCTTTTTTTCTTTCACATCAAAGTAATTCATGCCTGCAGGTAAGTTATTCTTTACCTGTGTTCTTACCTTTGCACAATATCCAGCATCTTCAAGATATCTTTGTACAATAAAATCCATTTGATTTTGTGACTGTCCATAGTACAGGAACTTTACTGCTTCCGCAATCGCGGTTCCGATGGTATTTGCGGAAGTATTCCATCCTGCGTAGCCACTCACTTTTAGAAGTAACCCATTATTATTGAGTAATTGAATCAGTGATAAATCTGCACCATTTGCGTATGCGTTATCTGCAATAGAAACAACTTTGCCTTCCGCAAGTCTCATCTTAATGAAACGTAAGAATTCCGCTAGATTTCGATCAATCGAATAACTTGTATGAATGGAAGGTTGGTACTCTGCTTCTTCCATATTCTCAGATGGTGCGCTAATTGCCAAAATAATATCCGCTTGTTCAAAGCTGAATGTCTGTTGACAACCAGCCGATAGAATATGATAGGAAACTGTAGAATCTAATGGAAAGCCTTCATATAAAGGAATAATCTGCTTAGACTTTTCACATGCGTATTTGACATATACTTTTGGGCATTCCCCTTTGATTGTATTTAACATGCGTGCAAATAATGTAAGTTCTACTTCATCTGCACCAGGGTAAATTAATACCCTATCGATAAGACCTAATTCCTGTATCTTTTCTCGTATTACTTTTTGATCCATCGCAGGATATCCGTATGTCGTTGAATCATCTTGTGGTATTACTAGGCTATCTAAATAGCCATCCTGCAATAGATCAATGACATACATATTCATCTGACGATTAATTTCTCTACGTGAGATAAAATCTTCGATATATTCTTCAGGAATTTCTTTTGTCAGTTCGCTGATACGTTGTCCTTGTGAAATCCCAACCTGATGCATGTTTACCGCTTCGCCTAAATCGTGAATCTGTTTTCCATAGTATTCATAATAATCAGGTTCTTCATCTGAACTAGAATAACTAGGACAACGCATAATGCATTGGAACGCAAAGATTTTTAAACTTGGATTTTCTTTCTTCAGTCCCTTGATTGTATCCAGTTTTTTTCGTAGCTTTTCTTCATCTTGATGATGAATACGTGAAGGAATTAGTCCTCCATACAACAACATATCCATGGAGATAATCAAACCATAGGCATCCTTGCATTCTTTACACAGGAAATCTTTAATGATGTTGTAATCTGCACCATCTTTTTTAAAACCTAATGTTTGAGGTTCAATAATATGTATTTCTTCATTTTCAAATAAACGCTTTGGGAACTTATAGTTACATGGTCTTTCGTCCATGGGTAATAAAACAATCTTCTTCATAACATCATCCCTTTACAGCGCCACTTACTGCTTCAATATAGTTCTTTTGGCATACGATAAATACAATGAGTACTGGAATGATGGAGATGATTGTACCCGCTGCGACATATCCAAACTTATAACTAAACGAACCATTTAGATATTGTAATGCGGTTGCGAGTGGGTATTTATTTGGGTCTTGTAAGACGATAATAGGCCATAAGAATGCATTCCAGTAGCCAATAAAGTCAAAGATTACAATTGTGGAGATACTCGGCATAATACCTGGTAACATAATCTTCCACCAAATTCTAAATTCACTTGCACCATCAATTCTAGCAGCCTCGATTAGTTCTCTTGGAACACCAAGATATGCTTGGCGCATCAAGATAATACTAAATGTCTTCACTGAGCTTGGTAAGATTACACCTAGTAATGTATTTAATAGTTTTAGTTTTGTGATAGTTAAGTAGTTGATGATCATGCCTGCAGCTGCCGGAATAATCATTGTAGAAACTAAGATACCAAAGATAATCTTTTTTCCTTTAAAATTCATCGTTGCGAGTGGATAAGCACACATGGATGAAAGTAAAACATCCAAGAAAATACCACCCAATGTAATAATTAAAGTATTATGTACATACTTTCCAAGATTCATATATTGGATAACACCAATATAGTTTGAGAAAGTAAAATCTTCTAACTTGAAATGTAAATCATAAATATTTGCGCCTGTACGTAAAGAAGATAGTAGTAGCCAAATAAATGGGCCAGCACATAAGATAGCGATTGCGATTAAACAGATATAAGAAAATATCAAATTCACGATATCTTTCTGACGTAATTTCTTTTTATTCATTATTTGACATACCTCCTTTCTTACCATATACAAATACAGCGATACTTAATGTACTTGTGATAATTGCCTGTAAAGCACCGATTGCGGCTGCGTATCCAAATTGGAAGTCACCGAAGGCCTTTACGTAGGAATAGTAGTTAATTACCATTGTTGCGTTATTTGGTCCACCCTTAGTTAGTACGAATACAACATCGAATACACCAATCGCAGAAATAACGGAGTTCAAAGTACATAACCAGATATATGGTTTCAATAATGGAATTTTGACTTTTATAATTGTTTCTAAATTTGTAGCACCATCGATTTTCGCCGCTTCAATCAGTTCCTGTGGAATCCCTTGAAGACCTGCTAGATACATCATCATGTAGTATCCTAAACCTTGCCATAATGTAATAAACATCAAACACGGCATCGCCGCATACTTATCACTTAAAAAGCCAAATGGTTGTGTAATCCAGCCTAAATCCATCAATAAGGTATTGATAATTCCATGTGAGTCAAAGATAAATCCCCAGATGATAGATACAGCTACCATGGAAGTGACGACTGGAATGTAGAAGAGTGTACGGAATAAACTAATTCCTGGTATTTCGATTTACAAATAATGCGATTAGAATCGACAGAATCTGGATGATTGGTACAATGACAACAAATACAATTGAATTCTTTACCGCAATCAAAAACTCTCTATCTTGGAAGGCACTGATAAAGTTTTGGAAACCAACAAACTTTGTTTCTCCTAAAACGGAGTAGTTATAAAACATCAAAATCAAACTTCCAATGATAGGTATGATTGTAAAGACTGTAATGATAATCAAAGCCGGTGTCATGAAGGCATACGCCGTTCTTGTTTCTCTTCTTTTTCTTCGAGATACCATTTTATTTGTGAGACTCATGCATATCCTCCTTGTGTATAAATATGTTTCCCCGAGCTAGATTGTGCTCGGGGAAACATCAATCGTTACTTTGCTTCGCTGAGAATCTTGTTTACATCTTCTTCTGCTTGTTTGAGTGATGCACGAATATCTTCACCATTGATAATGCTTGCTTCGTAAGCCTTGTTGATGGCTGTAGCGATAGCATCTTGGCTAGCGATACCTAATGAGAAGTCTTGAGAAGTTAAGCTTGCCTTAGCGGACATTGCGCTTGCTTCGCCTTCTAAAGTAGATGTATTAGATGTGAAGAATGGATCTTCAGAAGCCTTTGTTGTAGATGGGAAAATAGATACAAGTTTGCAGAAAGCTAGCTGATTATCATCATTTGTAACATAGTTAGCGAACTTGATAGCTGCTTCATGATTCTTACTTGCTGTAGGAACAACCAAGTTCATTAATGGGTTTCTGCTTAAACCATTAGAACCTGTTAATGGTGTAGATACATTGATAAGCTTGTATACATCTGGTGCTTCATCCTTGATTCTACCTAAAGAAGAACCTGATGAACTTACAATTGCTAACTTACTGGATTCAAATAACTTCAAAGCTTCATCCCATGAACCCCAGTTTGTCTTAGGAAGAACACCCTTGTCTGTTAATGCTTTATATTGTTCAAGTAAAGCCACTGTCTGGTCTGTGTTGAAAGCTGCCTTCTTACCATCCTTAGATAAGATGTCGATATTTTCAGATACTAACATGTTGAAGAATCCATCTGGTAAGAATAGGTATGCGCCTGTCTTATTGTAGAAGTCTTCTGCTTCTTTCAATGCTTCTGCGTATGTGTGTGGTTCTGTAATACCAGCCTTTGCCATTAGTTCCTTATTGCTGAACATAATATCTGGTGAAGCATACCATGGGAATGCATATACAGAATCACCAATCTTAGCTGAATTCCATAAGCCTTCATTATAAATTGCTTTTTGTTCTGCTGTAGCTTCCTTGTTTAAATCAACAAGTGCGCCTTTACCAGCTAGTGTTAATGCAAATTGTGTATTGAGATTTACTACATCTGGTGCTGTTCCACCAGCTACTGCTGCTACTAATTTAGACTGCATATCTGCGTAAGGAATATCTGTCCAGTTAACCTCTACAGCTGGGTTTTCCTTCTCATAGTTTGCAATCATCGTTTTAAAATAATCTTCGAAATTTGCCTTTAGATCGATTGTCCAGAATTCGATCGTTGTCTTGTCTGTACTTGCCTCTGATGCTTTCTTGCCACATCCTGCTAAGCTACCTACGGCTAGCATAGCCGCAAATACTGCACTTAATAATTTTTTCTTCATGTCTTTCCTCCTGTGAATTATTTAAGTGGTTGTGATGCCTCACAGTTTTGATGTTGAAACGATATGTGACCATAGATTATAATTCAGTCTTTCTATCGAACTATCATCAAAATAGTGAAAATCTAAATGCTCTTCTTCTAGTTCGTCTATTTTTGTAACCTCTCCTTTCTGATATGCCAGTAATTGTTCACGTACATCGATTACTCTCTGCTTTAACCCACCCAAACGCACAGTTTGTACTTCAAATCCTTGATTGTGATTTTCTAGATACCACTGTTTCTTGAATGCATTGTAGAAAGTTTCGATACGTTTGATTAACCCTGGAAGTATTTGATTAACAATCTTATGCAAAGCTTGTAAATCGTTTTGTTTGTATGCATGATAGATTTCATTACCTAAGTTTAGTTTTAGTTCCAATAATTCTATCAGTGCCTTTTACCGTATCGAAGTAGTAAGATAAATCACTTGTTGTAGTCGATACGGAAGAAATCTTTGAGCGTACGGCTTGAATCTCATTAATCATTTCTGATTTTGCGATAGAGTCGAATGTACCCTGCAACAAATCGTTATATAAGAAATATTTACTTGCATTGTTATGTGTAAAGCCATCCTTTGTGCATGGATTCACTTCATCAATTGATAGGAATGTATCAAGAGATATTCCTGTTAACACTTCAAGCACTTCTCACTCATGCAATTACCATAAATTTCATTTGCATTTACAAATAGTGCTGGCAAGATTGCGAAGAGTGATGTCTCTGCACCATCATCGCCCCATGCCGCAAAGGTAATTTCATCAATATGATTTTCGATACATGCTTGAATTGCGGATTTACATGCATGAATGCTGTATCGATTATGTGGAATAAATCCCGTCCACTTCCAAGCGCCTCCTACAAATGAGATGTTCTGTGATAGCTTTTTATGTAGTTTTAGATTATCCGCATAATGTTGTTTATCTGTTGAGTAATAATCCCAATAAGCTAAATTTACATCTTCTGGAACTTTGATTTTTTGAATTTGTTCCTGACTTAGATTGTAGTAACTACCATTTGCCGCAAGGCGGAAGAACATATCGCTCCACATCTGTAGTTCAAAATTGTATTTACTAGCAATCTCTCTTACCGTTTGTAAGTGTTGATTCATAATTTCCAAACGGTTTTGATAACCATGTTCACTTAGGTATTTGCCTAGGCCTAACATGAATGCTTCATCCATTCCAATGTTCACTTTTCGTGAATGGAATGCTTTGTCTAATGTTCTAAATAGATTTTCTAGGTATGTATATGTGCGTGTTGATCCAACAAGTAAGATATCATCGACATCAATCATCTTCTGATATTCTTCATATCGAACAATTTGATTCAGATGTGCTAATGTCTGCACGTATGGTCGTAAATCGATTCCGTACTGTTGTGCATAAGTATCTAACTCTTGAATGTCTTTTTACTGTATACGCTCCTCTTTGATAGCCAATATATGGTTCACCATCAATCTTTAACGTATCCTCCATGTACAGGCCTAGAAATGTGTATCCCATAAAGGATAGATATCGAATAAATTTCTTCAATGTTGATATTTTCGGTACTGCATTTCTAGAACAGTCCACCATTACACCAAGATCTTTTACTACACTTATTTCTGTTTCATCATGCTTTGTCGTTGTTAGTGAAAGTAGTGCACGATTCCTTTGTGAGATGGATGAATAAACAATTTCAATTTCATCATCACTAAAATGAATTTGATAACCATTGACTGTATCCTGTTTAAAAATGATCTTTTTTTGATTGAGATATGGCTTTAACCAATGATTTTCCTCTAAGAGGGATTGTAGATTTGTTTTATCTAGCATGTCTTCCATAATTTCATTATAATTATGATATATTGAAAGCGCTTTCTATTGTTTTTGAGTTTTATGAAAGTACTTTCTAAATAGACTCTCATAAAAAAATTTTTTTCGTGTAATATAGTGTTATGAATTTATTGTCTAAACTTACATTTTTTTACCACCATGTAGTCTGGTAAATCATCATTATCAATTTAAGTGGTCTGCCTCTGGTTTTCAGTTTGCGTTTTCTGGCAAAACGATTGAACTTCAAATCACTAGTCATCATACATTGTACGGCCCTGTTATATTAGCAGTATTTGTGGATGATGAGGTTTATCATAAGATTGACTTAATCGAAGGTAGCCATGCATATACAATTCCATTTTCAAAGAAAGAAATCATGCATGTGAAAATCATCCAGATTACTGAATTACAGTATGGATTCTTTCAATTAGAAGATATACGAGTGGATGGAGAAATCTCTAAGTGGGATAAAACTCATGAATCAATTCTCTGGATCGGTGATTCTTTATCTGCAGGCTACGGCTTAGAATCTGATACTACACCAATTGTATTCAACACACACTTTGAAGATTGTACGCATGCATATCCTTATCTAGTTTCACATGCATTAAATACGACTCCAATTATTATCGCATATAGCGGTAACGGTATTCTTTCTCGTTGGATTCCCGAAACAGAAGAAAAGGTTAATGATGAAGATATTCTTCCAAGTATTTTCCCTTATGATTTGGACGAAAATCCTTCTTGGGTCATCATCAACCTTGGAACCAACGACGCCTCCTATACAAGAGGTATCCATGAGCGTGAACAACGTTTCCAAAAGTTATATATCGACTTTATTCAAACGTTAAAAACAAAGTTTCCTAACGCAAAGTTCCTACTGTGTTATGGTCTTATGGAAGAAACATTACTTTCTTCCGTTCAAAAAGTTGCTGAAGAAACTTCTAGCTTATTTTTAAGATTTGAAACTGCAACTGAAAAAGATGGCTTCTGTTTTGCAAGCCATCCAAATAAAAGCATCTCAGTTAAACGCAGCAAATACTCTCATCCATTTCATTCGTACACATAGCGAGGAAACCCTATGATTCGAAACATCCGATTAAATACAAAAACAAAACAAATCATTCAAAGTGTTTATCCTACAATGTCCTCTTTACAGCAGAGTATTGCGGATTATTTCCTGGAAAATACCGAGCTTTTAGATTTCTCTTCAAAGCGTATTAGTAAGATTCTTTACGTCTCTGAACCTACTCTATCCAGATTTGCACAGAAGTGTAATTTTTAAAGGTTATCGTGAATTCATTTATGAATATAGCAATGACCTTCAAAACTGTGAATTTGATTCATCAGATGAAAACCAGCATATTAAAGAGAGTATCCAGAGCCAGTACTTTGATTCTCTTAAAAATAAATGTATTGAGATTGCCGAGCAAGATTTTGACCACTTACAAGAAATTTTTGATCAATCCGAGAAGATATATGTTTATGGAGAAGGATTTGCGTCAACGATTGCCAATACATTCCAATATCGTTTAATCAATCTTGGCTATGATATTTCTATCATCCCAAACGTAGATTTCTTACAATTACGATCGCAACTCATTCAACATAATGACTTGTTTATTTATATCTCCATGCAGGATGAACCCACAATTGATTCGGTATCCTTCACACATCTACTCACGCACGAACCCTACGCGATTTACATTGGACAGGCAAATACCAAGTTAGATAAGAAGCCTACCTTCACGGAGTTCTACCAAATTCCCAATACGAAGGATACAGTATGTAGTCCACTAATTCCATTTATTGTCTTTATCGATTTACTAGCGAATTATATACAATTTAAATCTCAAAAATAAAAATCGGCACTATACCGATTTTTTTACTTTTTTTAGATACCGTCTTCTGTTTCAACTTCTTTGTGTTGAACAAGTTCAAAACGCATAACTTGTGTCTTACCTGTCTCAATCGTCTGAGTAGCTAAGGAATCAATATCATTTGCGAAGCTTCTTGTTAGGTTAGCTTCCACAATCATGCCTAAGTTTGAACCAGATAATACAACAACCTTGTATTGTTCCTGAAGCTTCATCGCAAGTTCAACAGAAACCTTAAAAGGTGAACCACCAACTAAGTCTGTAAATACAAGGATTCCGTCTGTGCAATCCTTCAAGGAAGCGAAAGCTACTTCTAATTTCTTTTCGAGATCATCTGTAGAATCTTCTTGAACGAAGTCTACCGCATGATAATGTTCTGGTTTACCACCAATGAGTTCTACTGAGCTTGTTAGGCCACTAGCAAAATGTCCGTGTCCTGTAACAACAATACCAATCATAACATTCCTCCTTATTTAGAATATGGATATAAGATTACACCCTTTACAACACGGTTAACCTCGCCTGTTGGACATGGGTTATCCGGTGTAAAGTGATTACGAATTGACGCAAATAATGCCATCAATTGTGCAACGATAATAAAGTCTAAACCTACAAAGACATTATCCTTCGCTGGTGTATCAAAACAATAATAATAGTTCACAAGAGATTTGGCTAGTTCACATGGCGTATTGCATACAACCATAATGCGATTTTCTTTGCGTTGACCTGACATTTCTTTCAATAAGTCAAGTTCATATTGTCTTTGATATTCACCATCAGAGAGATATAGAACTGTTAATGTTGTGTTATCGATGATGGACTTAGGACCATGGCGGAAACCTAATGGTGTATCATACATCGTTACAATCTTACCAGCGTTTAATTCCAACATCTTTAGTGCAGATTCCTGGGCAATACCCTTCAATGTATTTGTGCCTAAGTATACGATTCTACCGTAGTCAAACGCACCGTCGAATTCCTTGATAGTAGGCCAATCTTCTTCAACAAGTTGTTTTGCGGCCCCAATCACATCATTTACAGCAGCGACCGTTTCATCAAAGTGATCTAGGTTAAAGCAGAGTACTGTTGCAAGATACATATTTGTAAAGCTTGATGTCATCGCAAAACTCTTATCCAATGTTTCAGGTGTTAAATTAATTGCGAGGCAACGATCACCTTCTGTATTTGCACGCTTGCTTAAAGCACCATCTTTATTACAAGTAATGAATAAGTGATATAGATTATCATTCACTGCTTCTACAGATTGAATTGCGCCAATAGATTCAGGAGAGTCACCTGAGCGACCATAGCTGATTAATAAAGTTGGCTTATGTGCAGATACATAATTTTCAGGTGTAGCTGTTAAGTCTGTTGTAGCATAACTCTTTACCTTGTAGTTTAGCTTACGATTTAAATAGGAATATAATGCATTTCCCACAAACTCACTTGTGCCAGCACCTGTTAAAATTACATCATAGTCTTCCTGATGAATAACTTTATTGATAAATGCTTTAATCTCTTCTGCACGTGAGCGTACTTGTTCGATTGTCTTCTCCCAAGTTGAAGGCTGTTGATGGATTTCTGTGGCTGTAAATGTTGCCTTTAATGATTCTAATTCTTCATTTGTATAATTAAATATGGACATTGTTTCCTCCTTTTGTTCTTGTCTTATCTAATTTGTATTATATCAACCAGAATTTATGATTAGAATAAATTAACTGAAAGATGTCAAATCATTATCGAAAAGTATAAGTGTCAAAAGAGATAAATAAAATCAATAGTGCTATGATAAACATAGAAAGTAATTCATGAGGGAATAAAAATATGTTTATTAAAAGTAATCGTGTATGGATAGCCGGTGACTTTATCCCAGCTGTCATTGAAATTTCTGAAGGTAAGATCAAGGGGATTTACCCTGCTGAAGATCATACTGCAGATGTAGATTATGGTAATCGTCGTATTGTGCCAGGATTTATTGATATCCACTGTCATGGTGCGTATGGCTATGATACAAACTACGCTGAACCTGAAGGACTTAAAAAATGGGCAAAAGGAATTCCAAGTGAAGGTGTTACAGGTTTTCTTTCCACAACAATCACTGAATTAAACCCAGTACTAACAAAAGCCGTTAAAAATGTTGCGGCTGTTAAGCGTGAACACGTAGCCGGTAGAGATGGCGCAGATATCATCGGTATTCATTTTGAAGGTCCATACCTTGATATGAAATACAAAGGAGCACAACCACCAGAAGCTATCGTGCCACCACACGTAGATGAATTTATCCAATACCAAAAGGACGCAGAAGGACTCATCAAAGTAATTACATTAGCGCCTGAACATGATCCAGAACTTGCACTTACAAAATACTGCAGCGCACATAACGTTGCGGTATCAATCGGCCACTCTGGTGCAACCTTCCAAGAAGGTATTATCGCTGTCGCAAATGGCGCAAAATCTATCACACATACATACAATGGACAATCTCCATTCAACCACCGTGCAAATGGTGTAACTGGTCTAGCTCTACGTCTTCGTGATTTGTATAGCGAAGTCATCTGTGACTGTAACCACTCAACACCTGAAGCGCTCAATATCTTCTTTAACGCAAAAGGGAAAGACCATGCAATCATGATCTCTGATGCGCTAATGGCAAAAGGGATTTGAACCAGGCTCTAAGTTTATGTTCGGTGGACACGAAATCGAAATCTATCCTGATGGAAGTGCACACTTAACCGAAAGTGGAAGTCTAGCAGGTTCTACAATGCGTATGAACGAAGGACTAAGAAACTTAGTTGAAAGAGCTGGCGTTCCATTTGATGCAGCCCTCAACGCTGCCACAATCAACCCTGCAACACTATTAAACATGCATGATCATATCGGCAAGTTATGTACAGGATTTGATGCGGATATCGTTGTCTTAAACGATGACTATAGCGTTGAGGAAACCTACTGTAAAGGTATTGCGCAACTTCAAAAATAGGTACTTCTATGACAAAAAGCCCAGATAAAAAAAGACCATCCATCTTGATGATGGTAGTGCGCAAAAGCGTGGCGCGATTGCTGGAAGAAATATCTACATCGATGATAAAGGACAAACCATCATGTATATTTCCCGCACACAAACAGGATATATTCTAAAAGAGAAAGATGCGAAGAACTTCAATCTCTATCACAATCGCATCGCACTTGGTATCGCAGTAGCGATGTTACTGATGAGCCTAACAAGTGATTGGAGAATCTCTATTATCGCAGGCCTTGTGCTATTTGGAGTACTACAATATCGCTTTGTAAAATCTTGGTTACCAACATTACCACAGATTCCTAACTTTAAGCCAAAACAGAAAAAGTCATTCATTGAAGGACTTGTAGAAACAAACAATAAAGGACGTTGTATTCTACTCGCTGTATTGTATGCTTTATTAGGTATCTTACTTGTAGTAAATGGAATCATTATTAAGAGTGATATCGTTGTCATTATCTTTGAAGTAGCTACTATGCTTGCATGTTTATACATGAGCGCACAGTATATTATCGCAATTTCGAAAATGAAATACTAAAAAGATGAGTTGAGGTTCTCCTCAACTCATTTTTCATTCATCTCTTTACGAATTATTTCAATATGGATACTTCTTGAAGTGCTTGGTATAGGGTAGCCATTTCCTGTATATCCTCTTTTGTACTACCCGCAAAAATACTACTTTCAAATATATTCTTTTTAACTCTTGCGATAAAAATTAACTTTTGATGACCGAGATAAATTTCTAATACTGTTTTCATCTTGTTTTGATTGATTGTGACAGATTGTACTTCCCCTTGATATTTTCTACCACCAACCGAATCAATCAAAATAGTCTTCCCACTAACCTGTACTGTATATTTGCGGATACAATATCGTTTGACTAAACTCATGATTAAAAAGCCGATGATTACACCCAATATCGCAACCCAACCAAATCCTGTTAATGATTTTGATAAGGGGTGATAGTCAGGTATGAAATACCACATAACAGCTCCCAATATCGATGTTGGTAACATGAGTGCAGCAGGAAAACAAATTCCCATTAACATTTCATCTCGTGGCTCACTTGCAAAAAATTGATATTCTCTCATACATTCAGAATACTCTTATCATCATTTTTTTCAATATCATTATCACGATACATGCCTCAATATCTTATATACGATCCTTCCCAACGATAGAGAACCGAACTTAATCGGTTCTCTTTCTATGCTTACTTTGTAAAGTATTCAACTGCTGCCTTAAATAACAACTGTTGATTTTCAATATCTGGTACATTCTTATAAAGGTTATCCCCATTACGTTCAGAGTGTCCCATCTTACCAAGGATACGTCCATCAGGTGAGGTGATTCCTTCAATCGCATAGACAGAATCATTTGGATTGAAATGAATATCTGAAGTTGGCTGTCCGTCAAAGTCAACATACTGTGTCGCAATCTGACCATTGTCGATCAAGGTTTGAACAACATTATCTTTTGCGACGAATCTTCCTTCACCATGACTAATCGCAACTGTATGAATATCTCCAACATTCATATATTTCATCCAAGGCGATTGATTACATGCGACTCTTGTCTTAACGAGTTTGGATTGGTGTCTTCCAATTGTGTTAAATGTCAGTGTTGGACGGAATTCATCTGGTTCCATAATCTTGCCATATGGCACAAGTCCAAGTTTTACGAGAGCTTGGAATCCGTTACAGATACCAATCATCAAACCTTCTCTATGATTGAGTAAGTCTTCTACTGCTAGTTTCACCTTTGGATTACGGAAGAAGGAAACGATAAACTTCGCAGATCCATCTGGTTCATCACCACCTGAGAAACCTCCTGGAAGTGCGATAATTTGACTACGACCAATCGCATCCACAAATCTTCAACGCTATCTTCGATATCTTTTGCAGTTAGATTCTTGATCACAAAGATTTCTGTTTCTGCGCCCTCACGCTTAAATGCACGTGCAGTATCATATTCACAGTTTGTGCCTGGGAATACAGGAATTAATACATGCGGAGTTTCAACTGTGTAACTTGCATGCATGTCAAATCTACGCTCTACAGATACTTGCTTGATCTCCCTTTCACTCTGCTTGATGTTGCAAGGATATACAGATTCTAGTTTTTCCTCATAGCGTGTTTGTAATTCATCAAAGGAGATTGTTTCATCCTTTGTACGTAATTCAAACTCTCCAATAGTCTTTCCTAATAATTCTAAATCTTCAATCTCATCATCTGTCTCTAATAAGAATCCTCCATAGCACTTCTTAAAGAGTCGATTGATATTTACATCTTCTTCTAATACAAAACCAATACGGTTACCAAGACTACACTTGAGGAGTGCTTCTGCTGTGCCACCATGTTCAAGCGCACAAGCAGACTTGACACAACCTGAGCTGATTAATGAATAAACCTTATCAAATACTTCACGTACACTTGTAAAGTCTACAATTCCATTCTCATCATATTCTGGCATTACGGCATAGATATAATGATCTTTAGCTTTCCACTCATTTGTGACAATATGAGAAGCTTTTGCAGTGGATACCGCAAAGGCAATGAGTGTCGGTGGAACATCGATATCTTCGAATGTTCCTGACATGGAATCTTTACCACCGATAGCAGCTACTTCTAATTCTGCTTGGGCTTTAAGTGCACCAAGTAGTGCCGCAAATGGCCTGCCCCACTTCTCTGGGTTATCACCTGTACGTCCAAAGTATTCTTGGAATGATAACCATGCATGTTTAGGGTCAATACCAGCCGCAACCAGTTTAGACATCGCTTCAATAACTGCAGCCATCGCGCCCTTATATGGTGATAGAGAAGATAACTCTGGATCATAGCCATAGGCCATGAGTGATGCAGTATCCGTTTCACCGTTTAACACTGGTATCTTAGCAGCCATTACTTGGCTTGGTGTCATTTGATATTTACCGCCAAATGGCATACATACGGTACCACTACCAATCGTAGCGTCAAAGCGTTCTGCTAATCCTTTTTGACTACAGATATTTAAATCTTCTACAAGTTTCTCCATACCTGCACGAAGACTTTCTACTTGAACCTTCTTCTGGTTGGTCTTCACCAACCATAACAGATGTATGTCTACTTGCGCCGTTTGTATTCAAGAACTCACGAGAGATATTTACAATTTCTTCTCCCTGCAAAGTCATAATCATACGTGGTTCTTCAGTAACTTCTGCGACGATTGTTGTCTCTAGATTTTCCATGCTTGCAAGTTCTTGGAACTTCTCGGCATCTTCTTTTCTTACTACAACAGCCATACGTTCTTGTGATTCACTGATTGCTAATTCTGTACCATTTAAACCTTCGTATTTTTTTGGGACTTTATTTAAATCAATCACCAACCCATCTGCGAGTTCACCAATAGCTACCGCTACACCACCTGCACCAAAGTCATTACAACGTTTGATGAGTTTGGCGGCTTCTGGATTACGGAATAATCTTTGTAGTTTGCGCTCTTCTGGTGCATTACCCTTTTGAACTTCAGCCCCACAACTTTCTAATGATTCAATATTGTGTGACTTTGAAGAACCTGTTGCACCACCACAACCATCACGTCCTGTACGTCCACCTAATAAGATGACAACATCACCTGGTTCTGGTCTTAAACGAACAACGTTTTCCTCTGGAGCTGCCGCAATGACTGCACCAACTTCCATACGTTTCGCAACGTATCCTGGATGATAGATTTCATGTACTAGACCTGTTGCTAGACCGATCTGGTTACCATAGGAACTATATCCAGCTGCCGCTGTTGTTACGAGCTTACGCTGTGGTAACTTACCCTTCATCGTTTCACTAATTGGGGTTAATGGATTAGCAGCACCTGTTACACGCATTGCTTGATATACATAACTGCGTCCTGAAAGTGGATCACGAATTGCACCACCAAGACAGGTCGCAGCGCCACCAAATGGCTCAATTTCTGTAGGATGGTTATGGGTTTCATTCTTAAACATGAGTAACCAATCCTGATCTTCGCCATCTACATCAACTTTAATCTTGACGGAACATGCGTTAATTTCTTCCGACTCATCTAAATCTGTTAACTTCCCATATTTCTTTAAAGCTTTAGCCCCAATCGTACCCAAATCCATTAAGCATACTGGCTTTGGTGTACGACCTGCATAGATATGACTACGTAAGTCTAAATAATTTAAATATGTATCTTTTACATATTCAGGTTGAATCTCTACATCATCGATAACCGTATGAAATGTTGTATGACGACAATGATCTGACCAATAGGTATCGATGACACGAACTTCTGTAATTGTTGGGTTTCTACATTCAATTTTTTGGAAGTATTCTTGCATGAACTTGAGGTCTTCTAAATCCATCGCAAGTCCATGTTCCTTAAGGAACTTTTTTAAACCTTCTTCATCCAGCTTGATAAAACCATCAATCACTGGTGGAAGTTCTGGAGTTTCAAAAGACATGATGATTGTCTCTGGCTTCTCTAAGCTTGCAATACGAGCTTCTACTGGGTTGATTAAAGTTTCTTCAATCAACTTCTTTTCATCATCAGTCAGTTTGCCCTTAATGTAATAAAGACGTGCTGTCTTTACAGTAGGTTTTTGTTTCATGGAACTGAGTTGAATACACTGTGCACAAGAATCTGCACGTTGATCAAACTGCCCAGGTAAATATTCCGTCGCAAGAATATATTCATCATAATCCGGTGTAGGTGCTTCTTCTTCATAGAAGAAATCTACTTGCGGTTCTGAAAGAATCGTGTACTTTGCGGCAATGTAATCTTCTTCATCTACATTTTCTAAATCATATCGATTTAAAACACGTACAGCTTCAACCTTCTGATTACGTAGGGCAACGTGTAAATCATTTAATATGGATTTGGCTTCTACTGCATATGCAGGTTTCTTCTCCACAAAACAACGGAATACTGTCATTGTTTTACCACCTTTCTGCCGATATCTGTACGATAGTGCATATCTGTAAAATGAATTTCTTTAATCTTATCGTAAGAGAGTTGAAGTGCTTGTTCTAGCGTATCACCAACTGCACTAACTCCGAGTACACGTCCACCGTTTGTATAGTACTTACCATCTTTCCATGCAGTACCTGCATGATAAATCGTTACACCTTCAACTTGTCCATAGTCATCTAAACCATCGATTTCATATCCTTTATGATATTTCTGTGGATATCCTCCACTTGCTAGAATGACACATGCACACGCTTTATCTTCCCATTCAATTGTAACTTCTGATAATTTCTCATCGTGTACTGCACGCATGATTGTTAATAGATCTGTCTTTAATAAAGGTAATACGACTTGTGTCTCTGGGTCTCCAAAGCGACAATTGTATTCCACAACTCTTGGCCCTTCTGGTGTTAACATCAAGCCAAAGTACAGACAGCCTTTGAACGGTCTTCCTTCCTGTTTCATCGCTTCAACAGTTGGCAGGAAGATTGTCTTCATGCATGTGTCCGCAATTTCTTTTGTATAGAATGGAGATGGCGCAATCGTACCCATACCACCCGTATTTAAACCTTCATCATTATCTAATGCACGTTTATGATCCATCGAAGATATCATCGGTACCACAACATGTCCATCTGTAAAAGCTAGCACAGACACTTCTGGTCCTGTCATAAACTCTTCAATAACGATTTGTTTACCAGCTTGTCCAAATGCTTGATCTATCATCAATTCATTGACTGCTTGAACAGCTTCCTCTTCTGTTTGGGCAATCAAGACACCCTTACCAAGTGCCAAACCATCAGCCTTTAATACCGTTGGATAACGGTTCTCTGTGCGAATATAATTGATAGCTTCTTGCGCATCAGAGAATACTGCATAACCAGCAGTTGGTATCTGATACTTTTTCATTAAGTTTTTCGCAAATACTTTTGAGGATTCAATGATTGCCGCATTTGCGTTTGGCCCAAAACAAGGAATTCCTTCCATTTCAAGAATATCAACCATGCCCATCGCAAGAGGATCATCTGGTGTTACTACGCAGAAATCAACCTTCTCATTTTTTGCAAGTTCAACCATATTGGCTAAATCAATTGCACTGACACTTACGCACTTGGCATCTGCCGCAATACCACCATTGCCAGGGGCGCAAATAATTTCTTCAATTGTAGGATTCTCTTTTAGTTTACGTATGATTGCATGTTCACGACCACCGGAACCAATTACCAAAACCTTCATAGACTACCTCCTCTTAATGATGGAATAAACGTACTCCATTACATACCATGACAATATCGTACTTATCACAAGTATCAATCACATGGTCATCACGAATAGAACCACCTGGTTGTACTACATATTTCACACCACTCTTATACGCTCTTTCAATATTATCTCCAAATGGGAAGAACGCATCCGAGCCAAGTGCTACGTCGTGTTGTTGCTTGATCCAAGCTTTTTTCTCTTCTCTTGTAAATACCGATGGTTGTTCTGTAAAGAACTGCTGCCAAGCACCATCCTGTAATACATCTTCATAATCTTCTGAAAGATAAATATCGATTGTATTATCTCTATCTGCTCTTCGAATATCTTCTTTAAATGGTAAGTTCAACACTTTCTCGTGTTGACGCAACCACCAATTATCAGCCTTACTTCCTGCAAGTCTTGTACAGTGAATACGGGATTGTTGTCCAGCACCTACACCGATGACCTGTCCATTCTTTGCATATACAACAGAATTGGATTGTGTGTATTTCAGTGTAATCATCGCAATTAACAAGTCTAGCTTTGCTTGTTCTGTGAGTTCTGTATTCTTTGTCACAAAGTTTGTAAGTAATGTTTCGTCAATGTGAACATTATTTCTACCTTGTTCAAAGTAGATTCCATATACCTGTTTTCTTTCGATCTCTTCTGGAACGTATGTTGGATCGATTTGAATCACAGCGTAGTTGCCTTTTTTCTTGGCTTTTAGAATTTCCAATGCTTCTTCTGTATAACCTGGTGCGATAACTCCATCAGATACTTCTTTCTTTAATAGTAACGCTGTATCTTTATCACAAATATCAGATAATGCCGCAAAATCACCATAAGAACTCATACGATCTGCACCACGTGCCCTAACATAAGCACACGCAAGCATAGATAACTCTTCATCACCTGTAAAATAGATTTTCCTTTCTACTTCGCTGAGCGGTGTGCCAATTGCGGCACCGGCAGGACTAACATGCTTGAAACTTGCGGCACTTGGGTAGCCTGTTGCTTCTTTCAGTTCCTTAACAAGTTGCCAACTATTTAAGGCATCTAAGAAATTAATATATCCAGGCTTACCATTCAATACAGTTACCGGTAATTCGTGATCATTTAAGTAAATACGTGCTGGTTTTTGATTTGGGTTACAGCCATACTTTAATGCGATTTCTTTTGTCATAGATTCTCTCCTATTGGTTCTTGTTAAAGATGATTGTCTTCACTTCATCACTACCTGGTTCAATCTGTGTTACATATAGTGAAATCTTATTATCCACATTCAAGCTTTCCCACACATGTTGAGCAAAAGATTCAAATGGTTCTTTAACTAGCTTGAAAAGTACTGGTTCTCCTTCGAATGAAGGAAGTGGATTTTCATCACTTTGATATGTATGAATGATATGACCATACCCAGGTAATTCTTCTGTATAGTCAAAGAAATACCGACGTGTACTATTTGGATTGCCTTCTGCACTCTTTAAGATTGACATTTGATAATCAAAACCATTTACTATTGCCGATATACGCGGCGTATAGTTTGGCTCATCCGGTTCAAATGTGCGAAGGCGTAACGCTTCTTCAAACGTTTTACCTGCTTGCATGTTTTCATAGATTGTATCTGTTTGATCACCATTTGTAACAATCAATTTGTTTTCCCAGTTTTTCTAACTGGGGAATAGATAATCAGTGAAGGGTCAACCAATTTAGAAATATCATACGCTTCTGTACGAATACCATCCTCTGTCTCCGTAAAGATTCGATTTCTACTATTTTTCACTACGACCCATGATAAAAGTATGCGATACGCATCTTTCTTCCACATGGTGTACGTGCGATTACGATTCCTCTTCCAGGATAGTTTTTACTACCTAGGTATTCATATAAGTCTTTTTGCTTGCATGTTATTTCCCTTCTAGTTCTTTCGCAATCATTTCTGTTGCTTGTGGTAGTAATTTCCACTCAGCTTCTTCCATGACTCTTTGTTGTAAAGTTTCTGGTGTATCTGATGGCAAGATATCTACTGCTTTTTGTAGTAAGATTTTCCCACCGTCCGGTATTTCATTTACGATATGTACAGTAGCACCCGTAACCTTTACACCATATGCAAGTGCTGCTTCATGTACTTTCAATCCATAATATCCTTTCCCACAAAAGGAAGGAATTAAAGATGGATGAATATTGATAATACGATTTGGATATGCACGAATGATTGTTTCATCTAAAATCGAAAGATATCCTGCTAGTACAATCATATCGATTTGATATGATTGCAATTGTTGTAGTAATGCATTTGAAAATTCTTCTTGTGTTGTATAATCACGCTTTGCGATAACACAGTGTTCAATCCCTGCTTTTTCAGCACGGTGTAATGCATAGACATCTGGTTTTGATGATATTACGAGTTTGATTTTACCGTGCTGTAATACTTTTCCTTGTGCATCAATCAGTGCTTGTAGGTTAGTACCTCCACCTGAGACAAGTACTGCAATATTAATCATTCGTGAATAACGACCGAATGGTCGCCCTCTTCCATCACACCAATCTGGTATGCGTCTACACCGTTCTCTTTTAAGATAGATATTGTTTTTTCAACATCTTCAGGTGATACGATCATTGCCATACCAATTCCCATGTTGAAGGTATTGAACATATCATGTTCAGGCACATTACCCTTTACTTGTATTAGTTTGAAGATTGGCAAGATTGGCCAACTACCCTTTGTAATTCTTGCGTTTAGCGTTTCACCATACGCACGTGGTAAGTTTTCATAGAAACCTCCACCTGTAATATGTGCGATGGACTTTACATTCACTTCTTTGAGTACATGCAGTACTGGTTTTACGTAAAGTCTTGTTGGTGTTAATAATGTTTCACCAAGAGGCTTTCCTAATACATCTGCGTAGTCCTTTAGTGTCGTACCTGCATCAATATCAAATACTTTACGTACAAGTGAGAAGCCATTTGAATGTACACCACTAGAAGCCAAACCAATAATGATATCGCCTGCTTTCACGTTGTTTTTATCAAGAATTTTTTCTTCATCCACGATACCAACAGTAAAGCCTGCTAAATCATATTCATCTTCTGGATAGAAGCCTGGCATTTCTGCAGTTTCTCCACCGATAAGCGCACAGCCACTTTCAACACAGCCATCTGCGACACCCTTTACAATATCTGCTATCTTTTCAGGATTGTTTTTACCACACGCAATATAGTCTAAAAAGAAGAGTGGTTGTGCACCTGCACATACAACATCATTAACACACATCGCAACACAATCGATACCAACTGTATCATGCTGATCTAATAACATTGCAAGCTTTAGCTTTGTGCCAACACCATCTGTACCAGATACAAGTACCGGCTTCTTCATGCCTGTCATATCTGGCGCAAATAAGCCACCAAAACCACCGATGGAATCTAATACACCTGATGTAGTAGTACGAGATACATGTTTCTTCATCAGTTCTACTGCTTTATATCCAGCAGTTACATCAACACCTGCAGCCTTATAAGCGTCACTATAACTCTTCGTCATGTTTGCTCTCCTTCTTTTTGATTTTCATTTCAAATTTTGATTTTTCAGAATGCTTAGGGATTGGTGCAGGATACTTCTCTGTAAAACATCCTGTACAGAAATCACAATCCGCATCCGATGCCATCTTCTTTACACCATCAACGCTTAAATACCCTAAGGAATCTGCACCGATAGATTCGCATATTTCTTCTAAGTTCATTTTACATGCAATCAAGTTCTGTTTGGAATCAATATCTGTTCCAAAATAACATGGTGAGATAAACGGTGGCGCTGATACACGTACGTGTACTTCTGTAGCACCTCCATCACGTAATAGTTTAACAATGCGAGCACTAGTCGTTCCACGTACGATAGAATCATCTACCATGATGACACGTTTACCCTTTACAACAGAAGAAACCACATGAAGCTTCATATTTACAGCATTTTCACGCTGTCCTTGTGTTGGTTGGATAAATGTACGTGCAATATAACGATTCTTGATAAATCCCATACCATAAGGAATACCTGACTCCTCCGCATAACCTTGTGCAGCATCCAATCCAGAATCAGGTACACCAATGACAACATCTGCTTCTACTGGATGTTCTTTAGCTAGGATACGACCTGCATTACGTCTAGCCTCATGTACTGGCTGATGTTGGAGAATCGAATCACTACGTGCAAAATACACATATTCAAATACACACATATGAGGCTTTTCCTTACAGTGTGTCCGGATAGAATGCTCGACACCATCATGATCGATTACAACAATTTCTCCCGCATCAAGATCACGAACATAATCCACACCTACAGCTGCAAATGCGCATGTCTCAGATGCAAATACAATTCTTCCATCTTTGTCTTTCCCATCACCAATGGACGGAATCCCTTTTTATCTCTTACTGCAATTAGCTTTTCAGGTGACATCACAACAAGGCTATATGCACCTTCAATGCGATTCATTGTATTTTCAATTGCCTTTTCAATCGAAGATGTCTTCAATCTTTCTTGGATGATGATATAACAAATAATTTCAGAGTCATTAGTTGTATGGAAGATTGCGCCCTTGCGCTCTAACTCTTCACGTAACTCAGCAGCGTTGGTTAAGTTTCCGTTGTGTGCAATCGCTAGTTGTCCTTTAATATGGCGAACCAGCAAAGGTTGTGCATTCGTATGATTAACCGTGCCAAATGTTGAATATCTAGTATGACCAATCGCCATCTGACCCTTACCTAGTTTATCTAGTTCATGTTGATCAAATACATCCCGTACTAAACCAACATCTTTATGCGATGTAATAACACCACGGTCATTGGCCGCAATACCGCAACTTTCTTGTCCACGATGTTGTAAGGCAAATAAACCATAGTAAGTATCGGATACTACATCACTCACCATGTTTTTGTCGTAAATGCCGAAAACACCACACTCCTCATGAATCATATCCTGCATGTTCTCTCTCCTATATTTATAATGCCTGTACTTTTTCTTGAATTTCTTGGTCTTTCACCAGTACGGCTGCACTTTGTTTCTGACGATTCTCTAATACTTTCTTTGCGAGTTCATCATCGCTGATGGCTAAGATTTGTGCTGCTAAATACGCCGCATTTTTTGAACCATCAATCGCAACTGTAGCAACCGGAATACCACTAGGCATCATAACGGTAGATAATAGTGCATCTACACCCTCTAATACGTTAGACTTCAGAGGAACACCAATGACTGGTAGCGTTGTATGTCCTGCTACTACACCTGCTAGAGCAGCTGCCATACCAGCTCCTGCAATAATGACGCCAAAGCCATTATCCTTTGCATTCGTGGCAAACTCTGCAACTTTCTCTGGTGTACGATGTGCAGAATATACATGTACTTCTACTGGAATCCCAAATTCCTTCAATACTGAAACCGCTTTTGACATCACACCGAAGTCACTGTCACTGCCCATTAAAATCGCTACTTTTTTCATCTTATCTTCCTCCATTTTCTAATAAAACAAAAAATCCGTGGAGATTTCTCCACAGATCGTATTCAAAAAACATTATTTCCACATTTTTGGGCGCAGAAAACCGCCATCAGAGATGTGTTTGTCGAAACATCGACAATATATTCTATTGTTCGGAGAGTCACAACACCTAAAGCCATAGCTCCATCCTTCCTGTCTCTAAGACATCCGTTACCAAACCATAAAACACGTAAATATCATAACAAATAGGAACTAGAAGTAAAGACGAAAAATAGAATAAAACAAGAATTGTTGTAAAACTCCTAAATGACTCTATGCTTTTTGTAAAAAGTTACGGTAAGTAAATGAAATAAAGATGGCCCTCAAGCGGTGCAGTAAATAGGATTGCGGTAACTGCAGCTGTTAGAATTAACTCTCCACTAGCAAGACCCGCCTCTAATGCAAGTCCTCCAATCGCAGCTTGTACCGTAGCCTTTGGAATATAGGCAATCATCGTAAATATTTTTTCCTTCATATTAAACTTTGTTTTCATAACACTCAGATATACACCAAGCATACGGAATAGTAGCGCTAGGATTATCACAATCAAAACAACAGGTCCAAAAGATACTGCATAATCAATTCTTACACTCGCACCTACTAACGCAAATAAGAAGATTTCAGCAGGTTGCCATAGTTTCGCAAGAACAGTAGAATATTTATCTGCCATCTCTGGCTTGATATGTCGTACGCTACTAGTCATTGCCATAATTGCAAGTAATCCAGAAAATCCGACAGCACCTGTCATCATCCTTTCGATTGTAATGAGTGCCATTCCAACCGCAAACATGCATGCAAGTTCAATTTCTGTAGATAACTTCAACAATCTATATAACTTGCAAAGCACATAACCTAATACAATTCCAGAAACAATTCCAAATAAGATTGATGTTGGAATACGTAATAAGGATAATGCATTGAATTCTCCACTCTTAGCAAGTGTTAATAACGAAGTAAATAATACGATAACATACACATCATCCATCGAAGCTCCTGCCATAATAAGTTGAGGAATCCCTTCTTTTGTGCCATATCCTTCATCCATTAACTTTAGCATGAGCGGCACAACCACAGCTGGCGATACTGCAGCTAATACAGTTCCAAGTATTGCGGCATTCAAGAGATCCAAATGTAGAAAGATTGGTGCTAAAATCATCAGTCCCAAAATCTCAAAACTTGCTGGAACAAAACACATTAGTAAAGCAGATGGTCCAACCTTCTTTAAATCTGATATCTTTAAATTCAACCCTGCACGCATCAAGATAATCATTAGCGCAATCTGTCGAATGTCAGATGAAATCTGAAAGGTTGTCGTATCAATCACGTTGAACACAAATGGTCCTAATATGATTCCCGCCAGTAAATACCCTAATAGATTTGGCAACCCTAGTTTACGCATAATCATTGCAAAAACTACACCAACTAAAATAATCATCGCAAAACTAAATAACATAACTCTATCTCCTTATATAAAAAAATGCTGATGCCCGTAACAAAAAGAAGTTACAGGAGTTATCAGCACTTATCGCGGTTTAGATTTATAATCTTGGAAAACCCCATTTCCGTTGGAAATTATAGTTCCAATTTATTACTTTGTCAAAAAGAAATCCCTGCTAGTTGTAGGGGGATTATAGCAGGGATATATCAGATTTCTTTTTGATTATAGTAATGCCTGGTTTAACATCCAGATTGTCTTAGCATAAGATGCGATAAATTCATCCATCTTCGCAGATACAAGGTAGTTATTTTCAGCATCTGCAGCTTCCTTGATTTCTGTAACACTCTTTAATAGGTACTGATAGTCTGGTAATAATTCAGAATATAAAGTCTTCACACTTGTTACGTATGCATCTGTACCTTCTTCAATTTTTTTGCATTTGCAAGGAATTCCTTTAATGTTGAAACTGGCTTACCACCATTCATTAAGATTAATTCACCAACTGTATCAACCTGTGGTAATACAGCATCATATAAATTCTCAAGTTCTGGGTGAATCTGGAAGAATGACTGTCCACTTACATACCAGTGCTTATTTTTGTAATTTGTGATAGAAAACGACTAAGTCGGATAATAATACATTTAATTTGTTGTTCATAATTTATAATCTCCTTTTCAATATTTTTCTACAGCTTCCTCAGCTGACATTGATAGTATATAATCATTTATATATACACAATAGTATTATTTAGTCATAAAAATAGTATAATATTATCAACATAAGGAGAATAAATATGATGAACTTTGAACTTCCACTCATCATTGAAGATGAGGAATATAATATACAATCTCAAGATGAACTATCACATTGGCATAATTCATTTGAGTTGATTGAAGTTGTAGAAGGTAAATTCTACTGTACTGTGGATGGATCCCAATTTCTAATCAGTCAGGGTGATATCTGTATTATCAACCGTAACAAAAATGCATCACATCTGCAATGAAAAGAAAACAAATCTCAAATGTAGAAAACGCACAATTATCTTCAATCCAGATTATTACATCAAAGACCAACATATCTATGAGAAATATATTTGTCCACTATTAGAAAAAGATGCCTTTGCACATATTCAATTCCACATGGATAAAGGTATTGGTTTAGATGTTTATACACTTATGAAAGAACTTGAAATTCTACAGCGCGAAAAACCGGTAGGCTATGAAATGGAGGAGTATGCCTTAATTTATCGCATCCTTCGTTGTTTATATATGGCATATGAGTACGGCCGGCAAACGATACCTTCCACTTATGACACAAATATACAAATCCAACGAAATATGACTAGTTATATCCATGAACACTATGGTTCAAAGATAGGTTTAGAAGATATTGCGGATGCTGGACAAGTTAGTAAGAGTACCTGTATTCGTTTGTTTCATAAGTATACTGGTAAATCTCCAATCGACTTCTTAAATAGTTATCGTCTACAGATGAGTGCTGAAAAGCTAGTCACAACTTCCGAGCAAATCACAGAGATTGCTTACGCTTGTGGGTTTGGTCAGCCTAGTTACTTCAACCGTCTATTCTTAAAAGAATATAATATGACACCAAACCAATATCGCAAACTACATGCACGCATGAAAAGTTAAATAGCATATCTGGTTATATGATTTTCTATCAATCTGGTAATTTTTCTCTTTTCTAGTATCTTCTATAATGAGATTTATAGACGAGGAGATTTCTCATGAAGAAAAATTGTGACAATGCAGGATATATCCTGTGTAGGAAAATGCTCATTAACAGTTGCTTTACCTGTACTATCCGCGATGGGTATTGAAACTGCTGTAATTCCAACTGCTGTACTTTCAACACATACCATGTTCAAAGGTTTTACCTTCCATGATTTAACCAGTGAAGTAAATCCAATACTCGCTCACTGGCAAAAAGAAGGCTTTACATTCGATGGAATCTATACAGGATATCTTGGTTCCTTCGAACAAATCGATCTTGCAAAAAAGATATTCGAAGAATTTGGAACACACGCCCTTCGTATCGTAGATCCATGTATGGCGGATAATGGAAAACTATACACAGGTTTTGATATTCCATTTACCAAAAAAATGCGTGATTTATGCGCTATCGCAGACATCATCGTACCAAACCTCACAGAAGCTTCCTTCTTATTAGATATTCCATATCAGGAAAACTATGATGAAGACTATATCAAACATGTATTACGTCAATTAACAGACCTCGGTTGTCATACCGCAATTATCACAGGTGTAACATTTGAACCAGGCCGTATCGGTGCGTATGCATATGAAAAGGATACAGATAAATACACAACATACTTTAACGAAGAAGAACCACAGCACTTCCACGGCACAGGTGATATTTGGGCAAGTACCTTCAGCGGTGGTCTTTTACAAGGCTTATCCCTCCTACAAGCAATGACACTTGCCTGCGATTACGTAAAAGAATCCATCCATAAAACACTGGCAGAAGAAAATCATAATATCTATGGCGTTAACTTCGAACAAGCAATGCCATTCTTAATCACATCATTACAGGAATACAAAAAGGAACACTAGTTCCTTTTTTCATGCATGCATATCATTTTCTCATTTTCTTTCTCACACGATTGATATGTCTTTCAAAGCTTCCATTCTGTATTAACTCCGCAACGATATACTGCATTAATGTTGAAACCGTATTGGAGCGGAAAGAGATTCTGTCTTGAAACTCCTTTAGGTTCTTCTTTGGTAATATCATATATCCTATTCGAACAGATGGTGCGATGGTATTGGAAAAAAAGTATTTAGATAGATTACTTGTTCATCATTTAAAGCATATAATGTTTCCCTTCCATTCATCCCTAAGGTATATTCAGAATCATAATCATCTTCTACGATCCATGCATGATTTTCCTTTGCCCAGTGGATATATTGTTTCCGTTTGTTGATATCTGTTGTACTACCTGATGGATAACTGTGATATGGCGTCACGTGTAATACATCCGCATGATTCTTTTGTAGTTCTGAATTTAGGATACCATTCTTACCAAGTTTCATACGTATAAGTTTTACATTCTCTGTCCCATACATGAGTGATATTTTTTCGTATGATGGGTTTTCAATTGCATAAACTTTATCGCGTCCAATCATACTCACCAGAATTCCATAAAAGTATTCTGAACCAGAGCCAATGATAATCTGTTCTGGGTCCACATAGATTCCCCGAACACGTGCTAAGTATAACGCAATCGTTTTACGTAGATACAACAATCCATTCCATGGTGACTTTGTCAGTAATACATCCTGTCGCATACTTAATACTTTACGCGCAGCCATCGCAAATACATTGGAAGAAAATATCTTTTCATTGGTAATCTGTATCTCTGGTAAAATCTCGATATTACTATCTTCTTTGGTACTAAAAAAATCTTTCTCAAGATAACTTACATAATATCCACTCCTCATTCGAGAAGTGATATATCCTTCTGATGCTAGTAGTTCATATGCATGTGTGACTGTAATCACACTGACATTTTTCTTTATCTGCCAGGATACGTTTTGAAGGCAGCTTATCCCCTGTTTGATATATTCCATGAATAATATCATTACGAACCTTTATATAGAGATCCATGTATGCTTTGGTTTTTATTGTTCATATTTCATCCCAATCTGGTCATATAAATTATAACATTTCTGGGTATATGCAGATAACCAGAATTTATTTAAAATATACACATATTTTTGGAGGTTTTATGAATATTTCAGTTAAAAGATTTACTTTAATCGCAATGTTACTAGCGATGACGATAGTTTTATCTTCATTCAGTATCCCGGTACCAGGTGGACATCTATATTTCAATGACTTAGTTATTGTGACTGCCGCTCTCATGTTAAACCCTGTTGAGGCTTTCCTCGTTGGTGGTCTTGGGTCATTCCTTGGTGACTTATTCTTCTATCCAACACCAATGTTTGTATCACTTGTTACTCATGGTCTACAAGCAGTCGTAATTTCTCTATTAATATCTAAGAAGGAGAATCCAACTTTAACGGACTATATTCTTGCGGTAACTATTGGTGCGATTATCATGGTTGTTGGATATACAATTGGACGCTCATTTATCTACGCAACTCCAAAAGGCCGCAATGCTCAAACTACCATTCCAGATTGTCCAAGCTAGCTTTGGCGCAATCATGGCAGTCATCCTACATACACGTTTACCACTCAAAAGATTTCTAAAGTAAAAGAATTGCACAAATGCAGTTCTTTCATTTCATATTTAACATGTGTCCTACATTCTTCATGTAGAACTTTTCCAAATCAATATCATGTGGTGCAGTAGCCCAGATTTGTAAACAACCTGTTAATACAATTGCGGACAACTTCATCAGTTCTAATGGCTTTAAATCTGTACGAATCACCTTCTCATCAATTGCACGCTTAAAAATATTCATTAATACTTGTGCAATTGCTGGCATCTCGCTTGGCTTAGGCATTTCATTTTTCGCAAAGTCATAATTTAGATTTTCTTGAATCACAACCTTTACAATTGGCTTCCCTAATCGAACAAAATACTGGATTGCGGATTGATAGATCACCCTAATTTGATCTTCCACTTTCGTAAGAGAAGATAATTTAATCATAACCGCATCATCAAATAAAAGTTCTGGCTTAAATACTTCCATAATTAGTTCTTCTTTACTAGAAAAATAATAATAGAAGGTATTCTTTGAGATACCTGCTTCTTTTGCAATGCGATTTACACTAACACTATCATATGTATGATTGCGGAATAGATTTAACGCAATCTCTCTAATTTCATTCTTCTTGTTATCTTTCATATTATCTCCATGTACTACTTTATCATCATTCTATTACTTAAGGCAAGCATTATTATAACCTTGTTGTAGTATTTATATTACCGTGGTAATATGAATATGTTCTAAAATGGAGAAAACAATATGTTAAAAAGCATTTCGTTATTTAAAAACCTATTGGATCTCGGTAGTAGCTGTCATTGTACTGGTATTTGCTCAGGTTCAAGCACAGCTTGCATTACCAGACCATATGTCAAAGATTATTACCTACGGCATTCAATATGGTGGGATCACTGAGTCTATTCCTTCTGCGATGTCGGAAGAGACTTACAAGCATTTACAAATCTTTATGGATGAAGAAAGTAAAACAATCCTAGAAGATAACTATGTTCAAGTTTCTCAGGGTGATACTTCTTATACGAAGAAATATCCTCTAGTAGTAAAAAGAAGATATCTATGTTTTTTAAAGGATCATCCGGATAGTTCTCTTGAAGATGCGATTAAAAAAAGCCGTTACTAATGACATCGTTATTAGAAAATGAAGAGATACTTAAAAATTTCAAACTCAATAGCTCTTCACAGTTGTATCAAGCACTTACACTACAACCACAACTGAAAGAACAGATAGTAAATCAGTTTGATGCGATGCTTGCGAAATATACTGACGCAAATCTAACAGCTGCACAAACATTAGCTGTTAAGAAAGTTTATCAAGACCTACAGATGGATACAGCGGCCATCCAGAATCGCTATATCATGCAGGAAGGTCTTTGGATGCTAGCGATATCATTACTCGCTACAGTTTGTACGATTGGTTCAGCCTATCTTTCTTCACGAACAGCTACTGCAGCCAGCCGTGATTTACGTCGTGATGTATTTGCGAAAGTTGAAACCTTCTCTTCTGCAGAATTCTCACGCTTTTCAACCGCATCTCTCATTACACGTACAACAAATGATATACAACAGGTACAGACAGTTCTAACAATGTTCTTACGAATTGTATTGTTCGCACCATTTATGGGATTTACCTCCCTATTTAAAGTTATTCACTACTCTTCGCTTGTTTCCTTGCTTGCATGGAGCGTTGCAGGTTTGATTACACTTATGATCGTTATCTTCTCTTTCACAATGCCTAAATTTAAGAAGTCCCAAGAGCTTGTAGACCAATTAAATCGTGTATCTCGTGAACAACTTGAAGGTATGTTAGTCATCCGTGCATTTGATAATGAGAAGTATGAAGAACAACGTTTCAAAAAAAGTAAATGATGATATTACAAAATTGAATCTATTCTTAAATCGAGTAATGGGATTACCGATGCCAGTCATGACCTTTGCGTTAAGTGCATTATCTGTCGCAATTATATGGATTGGCACAAACCAAGTAGATGCAGGTACGATGCAGATTGGTGATATGATGGCCTTCCTACAATACGCAACTGAAATTCTAATGTCATTTATGATCATTGCGATGATCTTTATCATGATTCCTCGTTCCTCTGTTTCCGCAAATCGTATCTTCGAAATACTCGAAACAGAACCTACGATTCATGACCCAGTTGAACCGAAACACTTACCAAAAGAAAATGTACAAATTACCTTTGACCATGTCTCATTTAAATATGCTAATGCGGAAGAAAATGTATTGGAAGACATTCACTTTACCGCTAACCCTGAAGAGACTGTTGCCTTTATTGGATCAACAGGTTCTGGTAAAACTACATTAGTTAACTTACTACCTCGTTTCTTTGATGTTACCGAAGGCGCAATACGTTTTGGGGATATTGATATTCGTGATGTATCCCAAAAAGAATTACGTAATCGCATTGGTTATGTTCCTCAAAAAGGAATTCTCTTTAGCGGCACAATCGAATCCAATCTTCGCTACGCAGATGAAAATCTAAGTGATGAAAAGATGGAAGAAGCACTCACCATATCACAAGCGAAGGAATTCGTAGACCGTATGCCAAATGGAGTAAATGAGCCAATTGCCCAAGGTGGCACAAATGTATCTGGCGGTCAGAAACAACGTCTTTCCATCGCAAGAGCACTTGCAAAAGATGCACAGGTATATATCTTCGATGATACCTTTAGTGCATTAGACTATGCGACTGACGCAAAACTACGTACTGCACTTGCAGGACTCATTGCTAAAAAACACGCAACAGTATTTATTGTTGCACAACGTATTAGTTCTATCATGCATGCAGATAAGATTATTGTTCTAGATCAAGGTAAGATGGCTGGCATTGGAACACATGAAGAATTATTAAAAAACTGTGAAGTATACCAAGAAATCGCACACTCACAGTTAAGTAGAGAGGAGTTGGGAGAATGAGCCAAAGACGTATGATGATGAATGCTTCTAACGAGAAAGCAAAAAACTTATCCAAAACTTTATCTACTTTACTAAAGTATCTAAAACCATTTCGCATTGCAATCTTCTTCGTCATTCTCTTTGCGGTTGGCTCAACCATCTTCACAATCATTGGTCCTAAAATTTTAGGCAATGCGACCACAAAGCTAGTCCAAGGATTGATTGCCAAATACAGTGGAACAGGCTCCATCGATATCGATGGAATTAAACATACACTACTTATATTACTTGGAATATATGTCCTCTCTGGCATTCTCTCCTACATTCAAGCATGGATTATGTCAGGTGTTACACAGAAGGTAACGTATCGCTTAAGAGAAGAAATCTCTTTGAAGATCAATCGTTTACCACTAAACTATTACGATAAACAAACGCATGGTGAAGTATTATCACGTATTACAAATGATGTTGATACGATGTCACAGTCACTAACACAATCGATACAGATGATCTTCACTTCCTTGATTACCATTATTGGCATCCTATACATGATGATTACTATTTCATGGCAGATGACGTTAATGGCTTTGATTATTGTGCCACTTTCCGCTGTTGCGGCAATGTCAGTTGTTAAAAATGGGCAGAAGTACTTCATCCAACAACAAAAGACACTTGGTGATGTCAATGGTCACATTGAAGAGATGTATGGTGGACACATCGTTATGAAAGCCTTCAATGGTGAAGAACGTTCCATCAACACATTTAACAAGATGAATGAAGAACTGTATACATCTGCTTGGAAGTCTCAGTTTATTAGTGGATTAATGCAGCCAATTACAAGTTTGATTGGAAATATTGGTTATGTTGGATGTTGTGTACTTGGTGGATACTTATCCCTTCATAATGGACTTGCAATCGGTGATATTCAAGCCTTTATACAATACGTACGTAGCTTTAATCAACCAATCACACAGACAGCACAGATTATGAATGTACTACAATCGACTGCAGCTGCCGCTGAACGTGTATTTGAATTCCTAGAAGAGCCAGAACAAACTCCTGATAAAGCTGACTCTATCAATATCATGGATAAAAATGGCAATAGTACTCTTAAGGGTCAAGTCACATTTGAGAATGTTGTATTTGGTTACACCCCAGAAAAGACAATCATCCATAACTTTAATGCATATATTAAACCAGGTGCACAGGTAGCGATTGTTGGACCAACAGGTGCTGGTAAGACAACAATCGTAAAGTTACTGATGCGTTTCTACGAAACAAATAGCGGTAATATCTTTATCGATGGCATTAATACAAAGGATATTGCACGTGGTCAGTTACGCAATAGTTTTGGTATGGTATTACAGGATGCTTGGTTATTCTCTGGCACAATTATGGATAATATCCGCTACGGTAAATTAAACGCAACCGACGAAGAAGTCATGCATGCGGCAGACCAAGCCTATGTAGACCACTTCATTCGCACCCTTGAAAATGGATATGAAACAGTTATCAACGAAGAATCCACAAACATCTCACAAGGTCAAAAGCAGTTACTCACCATTGCACGCGCCTTCTTGAGTGACCCTAAGATTTTAATCCTAGATGAGGCAACATCTTCCGTGGATACACGTACAGAAATCTTAATTCAAAAAGGCATGGAAAACCTGATGAAAGGTAAGACATCCTTCATCATCGCACACCGCTTATCCACTATTAAAAACGCAGATATGATCTTAGTTATGGATCATGGTGACATTGTGGAAATCGGCACTCACGATGAACTACTAGCTAAAAACGGGTTCTATGCTAATCTCTATAATTCACAATTCAGTGAAGAAGCAGAGTAAAGGGCGTTGAGCCCTTTTTTCATATCTGCTAAGATAAACATACGAGGTTATTATGATGACATTATTAGATGAAAAGCGCTTAGAAATTAACGACATTGATACGCAACTTGTTCAATTGTTTGAGCAGCGTATGCACGCTGTAGAAAGTATCATTCAATACAAACTAGAACACAAACTCCCAATCCTTGATACAGGCCGTGAGGCAGAAAATATCCTACGTACAAAGGCACTGTTACACGATTCTTGTCTTTCTGATTATTTTGAATCTTGGTATCGCTATACTATGCAAGTTTCAAAAGAGTATCAGAAAGAAATCAAAGAGAAACACAATCAGAAATAATTCTTATTACATGCATGCATAGAAAAAAGCTACGTCAATTGACATAGCTTATTTTTTCTCTTCAAGAATCTTATAAAGTGCTTTATATAAGTCCAGTAATTCATCCTGGTTAAGACATACACAAGAACGAACCTTTGCAGGAACATCTGCACAATGCTTCTTCATGTTCTTGCCTTCTTTTGTTAACTTAATCATTACAACACGCTCATCTAATTTTAGAACGCGTTCTTATTAACCAATTCTTATCTTCCATCTTCTTTAATAATGGAGTGATCGTTCCACTATCTAGATATAATCGTTCGCACAATTCACCCACGGAAATATCATCCTTCTCCCATAACACTAAGAAGACGATATATTGTGTATATGTCATCTCAAGTGGTTTTAAGATAGGAGTATACGCTGCTGTAATCTTTCTAGCAGCCGCATAGAGCGGAAAACATAATTGATTTTCCAATTTAAGTGCGTCTATTTTCTGTCCTGCCATGTTTATCACCTATTGTTTCTTTCTCTTTAGTTCATCAATGTACGCTACTGCAGATAATGCCGCAACGTTTCCTTGACCAGCCGCTTTGATATATTGATATGGCTGTCCTGTAATATCACCCGCCGCAAATAAGCCTGGTAAGTTTGTCTTCATCTGTAAATCAACCTTGACTGCATTTCCTGCAATTTCAAGTCCTGGCACAAGTGAACCTGGGAATTGTGTTGGGCGTAAGATAAATACACAATCTACCGCATATTCACCCTGATCTGTCTTCAGTTTGTTTGCCTTCATCATACCTGTAATTTCGACAGGTTTTTCATGATGAATTTCAATGTTTTTACTATTTAACTGTGGCTCATCTTTATATTGTGGGAAGTAATATACCTTTTCACATACTTCGCCAAGGAAGTCAGCTTCCGCTTCTTCTTCCTGACTACCTGCCACAACCGCAACAACCTTTCCTTTATATAAAGGCGCATCACAAGTTGCACAATAGCTCACACCACGACCCAAGAAGTTCTCCTCACCAGTATATGGCTTACCAGCCACAACACCAATCGCTAGAATGACGGAAGTTGCCTCAACCATTTCACTGTTATTTAACTGTAACGCGAAGTATTCACCCATCGCATATACATTTGAGACCTTCTCTTCTGTAATTGAGATTCCAAGTTCTTCCAACTGCTGTTGGAATACATTAGCCATCTCTACACCTGTTTAGATGGTAAACCTAAGTAGTTTAGAATTGGATGTTTCACCACCTGCATCTTTTGGCTCAAGTCCTTTGAACCAAATAAGATAATATTTTTATTACGCACCTTCGCGGTAATGGCTGCCTCTAATCCTGCTGGGCCAGTACCGATAATTGCTATATCATAACGTGTCATCATTACACTCCTTAATCGTGTTATATTGTATGAAAGATAATTGAATTTTTCAAGGAATATACACACCACCGCATGTATGCATGGCATCTCACTAATTCCATTCGCAAAAAGCCATCAAATTACATGATTTCTCTCTATCTCAAAATCTTCATTCTGTGTTAAAATTAAACGCACTATGAGGTGATGTTATGCAATTAGTAATACCTAAAGACTATGATCCTATTCTTGATGTACGACAAACACAAGAAGCCATCAAATATATCCGCGATACTTTCCAAAAGGAGTTTGGAAGAGAGATGCACCTATCTAGAATCTCCGCTCCATTATTCATTCCAAAGAGTACAGGTTTAAATGATAACCTAAATGGTATAGAGCGTCCTGTATCTTTTGATATCGCAGAGATGCCAAACGAAACAATTGAGGTTGTACAATCTCTTGCCAAGTGGAAACGTTTCGCACTCAAGAAATATAACTTTGCAGTTCATGATGGATTATATACAAATATGAATGCGATTCGTCGTGATGAAGAACTAGATAACTTACACTCTGTTTATGTTGACCAATGGGACTGGGAAAAAGTCATCACAAAAGAAGAACGTACAGAAGCGATGCTAGAGGAAACAGTACGTACAATCTTTAAAGTCATTAAACACATGGAACATGAAATCTGGTACAAGTATCCAAACGCAGTGTGTCATCTAGCAAACGATGTATTCTTCATCGATTCCCAAGAATTAGAAGACATGTACCCAGATCTTTCACCAAAAGAACGTGAAGACGCAATCACAAAAGAAAAGAAATGCGTCTTCATCAAGCGAATTGGTCACGCTTTAAAGCATAGTGGAAAGCCACATGATGGACGTGCACCTGACTATGATGACTGGAACCTCAATGGAGATTTATTCTTCTGGTTACCATCACTAGAACGTGCATTAGAAATCTCAAGTATGGGTATTCGTGTCGATGAAAACTCCATCGTAGAACAATGCCATATCTGCAATGCGGAAGAACGACTCCATTACCCATATCACCAGATGATCCAAAACTGTGAACTACCATATACAATCGGTGGCGGTATTGGCCAATCCAGATTGTGCATGTTACTGCTGAATAAAGCTCACGTCGGTGAAGTACAAGCCTCTATCTGGCCACAAGATATGGTCGATGAATGCGAAGCACATCAAATACATTTACTCTAATATACTCCAAACGGAGTATATTTTTTCACATACTATATTGCATTACATAATAGTATGTGTTATATTCTACTTGCAAGGAGGAAAAGCAATGGATGCACAATTTAAAAAGGGTGTTTTAGAATTATGCGTTCTTTCAAGGTTAGTAAAAGATGACAAGTATGGATACGAACTAACTGAAGATATTTCCCAAGAAATGTCCGTAACTGCCGGAACATTATATTTAATACTAAAAAGACTAAAAAGATAATGGTTATCTTGAAACCTATCTTGTCGAGTCGTCCGGTGGTCCAGCTAGAAAAATACTATCATTTAACGGAAGAAGGAAAACTTTATCAACAACAACAGAAAGAAGAATGGATTACATTCGTTCAAAAGGTGGAAAAAAACTGATATGACAAAAAAATGAATACTTAGCAGCTTTAAATCAAGCTCTTGCAAACTACTCTCCAAGTTTTAAGAAAGATATTCTCGACGCCTTCGAAGCACACTTCCAAGAAGGAATTAGCGAAGGAAGAAGCGAAGAAGAAATCATGAATGATCTCGGTACAATTGACGATGTACTAGAAAACATCCATATGATGGGCGGAGAAAAAGAAACTGTTCATAAAGAACAGAAGAGTAAAGACTATCAAGATTTAAAAGAAGGATTATCTACAGCCTTCCATGCGTTTACACGTATCGCAGATGAAGCACTTGGCCATGCAAAAAACTTTACAGTTAATATTGACCGTAAGAAGAATACAGCGCAGTACTATTCAGACCCTCAGACTGAAACACTTCCAGATTCAATCGCTCACTTAGTGATTCATAGCGAGACATTAATGTCATCCTTAGATATAACTCTAGAAAAAGGAAATGAACTCCGCTATGAATTTACCCAGTCACAAAGCATCTTTAGAAATCCTACAACTGATGGAATTCGTTGTGAAATAAATGATACAACTGCTACGATTCTTGTGTCTGGCAGTGGTGACTTGACCGTTCAAAATCCCATCTAATGTTTCAACAATCACAATGGAAGCACCTGCTGGTGATGTAGATATCAACGATATCAAACTTGATAAATTCAACTGTCACAATAAATCTGGAGATGTTTCTATTAGCCGCGTTGAAATGAAACGTGCTGACTTTACGATGTTAGCAGGTGACTTAGATGTCTCTGATTCCAACTTCGACGAAATTAGCATGAAGCTATCTGCTGGTGATGTGGACTTAACAAATACAACAGGTAATCTATATGCCAATATCGCAGCTGGAGATATTGATATTCAAAAACACGCCGCAAATGTTATTCAACTCTCCGCAGCTGCAGGCGATATCGATATGGAAGTATCATCTCCTATCATCGAAGTAAAAGACAACTGCAGGTGACATCGATTTAGATGTTCATGGAGAAATTCAAAATATACAAGTCACATCTACCGCCGGTGATATCGACATGACAACAGAAACAACAGACTACCATGCAAGTCTCTCCACAAACTTCGGAGATATTGACTTTGACGATGATTTACCATACCAAAAGCTCCGTCATAAAAAATACATTGTCGGTGATGGAAAAGGTGAAATTGTCATCAAAACAAATGCTGGCGATATCGACTTTCACTAACAGCCTACACTAGGCTGTTTTTTATTTGTTGATATATACATAAACAAAAAAGAAATCTTAAGGAATACTTTTAAAATTGTCACAATTTGTTCGGTATATAATTCACTCGTACATGGCAAATCTAAACACTGTAGAAATCATGGGCGGAAGGAAATATATATGAAAAAGAGGAATTATTTCGCTGTAATTTTTATCATTTTTTTAATGACATTAACAGCTCTTATCAGTTGGACTAAAACAAACGTTATCGCTGATAATGGTCCAAAACAAGTTGATGCGGCAATCACAAACTTTAGATTTATGAATCTATCTAGAACAAATGTTGGAGATATCTACTATACTGATAACTTCTACTTTAACTTAGATTGGGCAACTAATAATACAGGCGCAACATTAAAAGCAGGTGACTACTTCACAATCGATCTACCTGATACAGTTATGTTCTCAGCAGACTCAAGTCCTGTCGACTTTGACCTCTATGACCAGGATGGATCAGGAGCAGTAATCGCAAGAGCGCATATCACTCCAGGTACGACTGGTGCAACCGCAAAAGTAGTATTCACAGACTGGGTTGATAATCGCTACAACGTTAATGGTAATATTCAACTATCTGCTAGATTTGATTTAACAAGGGTTCCTATTAATCAATCTAGTTCATTCACTATTACTGTTAATGCAGGACAACCTAATACATCATCTTCAACGGGTTCCGTCAATGTTGATGGGCCACAGATTTAAATAATGAAACGCTACATAAATTTGCTTGGTATGACACAACCAACCCAAATATCGCAAACTGGGAAATTCGCATCAACCATAGACAAGCAATACTACCAAATGCAATTATCCACGATACCATCGTTGGCTCTAACGAAAGAATTTTACCAAATACAATTCGCTTATTTACAGTTCAGATGGATCAATATGGTAATGATATTACCGGAACATCAACACCAGTTAACTTAGCAGGAAAACTAACAATGTCTGATAACGACCAGACATTTACAATCAATGTTGGAAATATTAATGGGGAACAGTATCGTCTCACTTATCAATCTACATACACAGAAGGTACTGATTTAAACAACACCCTCACATTAACATCTAATGGTCAAACTTATGATTTTGATGCACACTTTACAAGAGCTTACTCTGGAGGTTCTGGTTCAGGTGACCTCGCACACAAAATCAAATTAACAAAAGTTGACGAAGACGATAACTCAATCACTTTAGCTAACGCAGTATTTACAGTTACACAACCAGATGGTACAACATTTAATCTAACAACAGGCGCAGATGGTACTGTTACTTCTGAAGCTTTAGTACAAGGTACTTATAAAGTAAAAGAGACAACCGCTCCTGCTGGTTATGAATTAAATAACACAGAATATACATTACAAGTAACAGCTACGGATGGTGCGTTACAAACCATCTCCGACAAACCAACCAAGACAAATATCTCTGTCACAAAGACATGGGTAGGTCCAAAAGCAGGTCCTATCACAGTTCACTTATTCGCTAATGGAACAGATACAGGTACAACTCTAACATTAGATGATACAAATAACTGGACAGCTAGTTTCACTAATGTACGTAAGTACGATCAAAGCGGTACAGAGATCCAATACACGATTAGTGAAGATACTGTTAATGGTTATGACGCCACAATCACCGGCAATCAAACAACAGGCTTCACCATCACAAACACAGAGCGACCACAGAATCCTACTACACCAAAGACAAGCGATTCTACAAATATCTATCTCTACATTGGAATGATGTTCGTTGGCATTATCGCTAGCGGTTACCTCTTCTCAAAGAGAAAATCATATAGATAGTTTAAAAGCCATCGCAATACACGATGGCTTTTCTTTTGCACAAAAAAACTGGAATTTCTTCCAGTTATAGAATTTCGATAAATTTCTTTGTTTCTTCTTCTTTCTTCTGTTCTGTTGGTAATTCAATCTTTAAGATACCATTATCAAATGAAGCGTGAATATCTGTATCTTTAATTGCATCACCTACATAGAATGTACGAGATGTACTACCACTGAATCTTTCCTGACGTAAGATTCTACCCTTATCATCAGTTTCTTCATCAGAAGACGAACGAGCAGCGCTGATTGTTAGATTACCATTGAATAAGCTAATGGATACTTCATCCTTCTTATAACCAGGAACTTCTACTTCCAAGATGTACTTTCCATCTTTCTCACGAACATCTGTCTTTAAAAATATTATTTCCTGTGAATACTGGAGCTCTAAACACATCATCAAACATATCATTGAATAAATCATTCTTTCTTGTTGTCATATATTTCATATCATATACCTCCTAAGGCCTTTCACCTTACACATACTAATATACTCATATTTTTTTAGCACTGTCAATACTTAAGTGCTAATTATTTTTATATTTTTATAAAATTATATTAATAATATATAAAAAGCCTTTATTTAAAGGCTTTTTATCATTATCACAGAAATTAAATGATTGCTAATTAATTTCCGTATTTATATAGAATGAAGGATTCGTCATCCGATTGTAGGTGGATATCTTTTCCTTCTATCGTATAGCGATAGACTTTCGTTTCATCATTCATTGTCATCTCAAGTTGGTTACCGTGGTTCTTCCAGTGAAAGGCAATCTTTGTAAGATCATCATAATAAACGCCTGAATAATCTGGATTAAATTGGATAGTAATATCATCTTCATAATCAGGAAACCAAACCCCTACAAAATCATATTTTCTTGTCTCTTGATAAAAAGAAGTTCAGAATAAACAACAATACTAGTATTGGTATTCCATTCTTTAATATCTTCGCTATCAAGTTTTTTTCTGTTTCTTTGATAGTTCCATTGTATTTCTCCATATGTAATCATATACCTTTCGCAAAATAATACAAAACAACATATAGGAAACGACAGATATTTCTGCCGTTTATTCTGTGTATAAGTCTCTTAGTCTTTGTAATGCGTCTTTATCAAGATTGTATTCTTTTTCAAAGTATTCATCATAGTTTTCATACTTCTCTTTAATACGCTTGAGCGAATAATCAGCGTTGGTATATGTCACTCCCTCGTACGCCAGTAACATACCCGCAAGTTCCCCATCTAATTTTGTCAGTGGGAAATCCTTCCTGAAACGTTCGATATATTCCTTACGGTATTCATTCGTTAACATGTAGTCATACATCGCTGTCTCTTCGTCTACACCAAGTGCTAGTAGAATTAAGATTGCCGCAATTCCTGTACGATCTTTTCCAGCGGAACAATGGAATAGGATTGGTACATTGCCTGCCACAATATCCTCAAACATTCTCTTATATGCATAAGAGAATGGCAAGTTACCATACACCTTATGTGTAAATTCATCATTGCATTCTTTGGAATAGACATTTTCTGCGATGAGTGCAGCTGGCGAAAAGTTTACTTCCGTTCCATCTGCACGTGCCGCAGCAGATGAATGAATGTATTCGGCACCTTTCAACGTTGGATCTGGTGAATCCTTCACTTCTTCCTTTGAACGTAAATCATAAATCTTCTTAATATTTAAAGAATTCAAAATTTTAAGTTCTGCTTGATCAAAGTCCATTAAGCGACTGCTACGAAAGAAATACCCTTTCTTAACATGTTTGCCATTTTGAGTCTTGTAACCACCTAGATCGCGTAAGTTTCTTTTCTTTTCAATGCCGAGAATATCACTCATTTCTTTACCCCCAAAATCCTTTCTGCAGTTTCAATCTGTTCTTTTGTAGGTTGTGGCGTATCCATTAGAGGGTAACTGATACCCATCTTCTCGTATTTCGAGATACCTAACACATGATATGGCAACACTTCTACTCTTTCAACAGAATCTAACGTATCGATAAATTCTCTGAGTTTCTTTAAATCCTCTTCGTTTGCGGTAATGCCTGGAACCAGAACATGTCGAATCCACATTGGAATATGATGATTTGAAAGATATTTCGCACACTCTAGAATATTTTCGTTGGATGCACCTGTTAGATACCGATGCACTTTATCATCAATCTCTTTTAAATCAAAGAGTACCAAGTCTGTTACTTTCATTAATCGTTCAAACTTTGAGAAAAATGGCTCTTCATATGTAAATGGATTGCCAGCTGTATCTAAAGTACAGTGGATACCATGCTTATGTGCTAGTTCAAATAGTTCAATCATGAAATCCATTTGTAATAAAGCTTCTCCTCCAGATACAGTGATTCCACCACCGTTGACCCAGTAGTTTTTATAGCGTAATGCCTTTTGTAATACTTCTTCTGCGGTATAGAGTTCTCCTCCAGCCATCTCCCAAGTATCTGGATTATGGCAATATTTACAACGCATATTACAACCTTTTAAAAATATAATAAATCGTACTCCAGGTCCATCAACTGCCCCTGAAGGTTTCAAATGAATGTATGCGTCCCTTCATATTCTCACTCCTTTATATCTTTTTGATAAAAATGACTCTGTAGATAACAGAGTCATTTTACCAAACTATAGTCCTGTTTTACACAAGAACAATTACATATGATCGTGGAATGTTCTTGCGATAACGTCCAACTGTTGTTCTCTTGTTAGAGAGATAAACTTAACTGCATATCCGGAAACACGGATTGTGAAGTTAGCGTATTCTGGCTTCTCTGGATGTTCCATCGCATCAACGAGCTTCTCCTTACCGAAGACGTTAACGTTGAGGTGGTGAGCACCTTGGTCAAAGTAACCATCTAATACGTTTACAAGGTTGTTAGATCTTTCAACATCACTATGACCTAATGCATTAGGATCCATTGTCTGTGTATTAGAAATACCATCTAATGCCCAGTGATATGGAAGTTTTGTTAATGAGTTTAGTGACGCAAGTAATCCATTCTGCTCTGCACCATAAGATGGGTTAGCACCTGGAGCTAATGGTGTCCAAGCACGACGGCCATCTGGCATATTACCTGTGTACTTACCATAAACAACATTTGATGTGATTGTCAAAATTGAAGTTGTAGCTTCTGAGTTACGGTATGTGTGGTGCTTCTTGATCATTGTGATGAATGTCTTCAATAACCATACACCGATTTCATCTGCACGGTCATCATCATTACCATACTTAGGGAAGTCTCCCTCAATCTCATAGTCAACAACTAATCCATTTTCATCACGAACAGTCTTAACCTTGGCATACTTGATTGCGGATAGTGAGTCAATAACATGGCTGAATCCGGCAATACCTGTAGCGAATGTTCTTCTTACATCTGTATCAATTAAAGCCATTTCAGCTGCTTCATAGTAATACTTATCATGCATGTATTGGATGAGGTTCAAGATGTTTACATATAAACCTGCTAACCAATCTAGCATCTGTAGATACTTCGCTTCTACTTCGGCGTAGTCTAAGTATTCAGAAGTAATTGGACGATATGCTGGTCCAACTTGCTTAAAGCTCTTTTCATCTACACCACCATTGATAGCGTATAGAAGTGCCTTTGCGAGGTTTGCACGAGCACCGAAGAACTGCATTTCCTTACCTGTCTGTGTAGCAGATACGCAGCAGCAGATGCTGTAATCATCTCCCCATTCAGGGCGCATTACATCGTCATTTTCATACTGAATAGAACTTGTTGTGACAGAAATCTTAGCCGCATACTTACGGAAGTTTTCTGGTAAACGGGATGAGTACAATACTGTTAAGTTAGGTTCTGGTGAAGGACCCATATTTTCTAATGTATGTAAGAAACGGAAGTCGTTCTTTGTAACCATAGAGCGACCATCCATACCCATACCTGCAACTTCTAGTGTTGCCCATACTGGGTCGCCAGAGAATAATTCATTATATGCAGGAATACGAGCAAACTTAACCATACGGAACTTCATAACGATATGGTCAATTAATTCCTGTGCTTCGCTTTCTGTTAATGTACCTGCTTCTAAGTCTCTTTCGATATAAATATCTAAGAATGTAGAAATACGTCCTACAGACATCGCAGCACCATTCTGTGTCTTGATAGCTGCTAAGTAACCGAAGTATAACCACTGAACTGCTTCCTTCGCGTTAGATGCTGGAGCGGAAATATCATATCCATATACAGCAGCCATCTTCTTCATGCCTTCTAATGCACGAATCTGCTCAGATAGTTCTTCTCTTTGACGGATGACATCATCAACCATTGTGCCATCGCCGCAATTTAACTTATCTTCTTCTTTCCACGCAATCAATTGGTCAACACCATATAAAGCTACACGACGATAGTCACCAACGATACGTCCACGACCGTATGTATCTGGTAAACCAGTAATAACATGGCTACTTCTAGCAGCCTTCATCTCTGGTGTATACGCATCAAATACTGCCTGGTTATGTGTCTTGTGATACTCTGTAAAGATCTTATGTAATTCTGGATTTGGTGTATAGCCATATGTAGATAAAGCTTCTTCTGCCATACGAATACCACCATAAGGCATAAACGCTCTCTTTAAAGGCTTGTCTGTTTGAAGACCTACAACCTTTTCCAAATCCTTTAAGGATTCATCAATATAGCCAGGGCCATACGCAGTTAAGCCTGATACTACATCAGCCTCTTCATCTAGAACGCCACCCTTTGAACGTTCAGCCTTCTGCAATTCCTGTAACTTGCCCCAAAGCTTGTTAGTCGCATCTGTTGCGTCAGCCAAGAAACTCTCATCACCATCATATGGTTTTGTAGTTTGCTTGGATGAAGTCGCGAACATTGCATTCTTCCTTCCAGTTTCTGCCCTGGAAGCCTTGCCATTTTTCATTATTTAGCATTGTTTTCTCCTCCGTCTACCTAACGTTTTTCATTTTAAATGAAAGCGGTATGTACGTCCAATGATATTATCAGATTATTTTTTTATTTGTGAATTTCACCCTGTTTTTTTGTTTGAAATTCCAACAATGTTAGTCAATAATCCGAATGACATGCAAGCACGTACAGACCATCATTTTTCGTGGTTAGTTTTAGTAAACTAACTGAATTATACGCCCATGTATTTATCCTTGCAAGAACTAAGTTAACAAATTAACAAAGGGTCAGACATGATAGTCTAACCCTCAAAAATAGATTATGACAGTAGTTCTTAACGATATGTAATTTCCAGCATTATTTGAATCCTATCGATACTCAACCATTCATGCATAGTTTAATTCTCGATTCTCCAGCCTTTTGCGTCTCTACGAGATTTGATAAAGCCAGCATAGATTCCACCATTTTGAATCAGATCCTCATGTTTTCCTTCTTCTTGTAGAGAACCATCATCAATGACGAGTATATGATCTACATTTTCTACTGTACTAATGCGATGTGCAATTGATATAACTGTCTTTCCTTTACACAGTGCATCAATCGCAGCCAGAATTTCTGCCTCATTTTCTGGGTCTACACTCGACGTAGCTTCATCCAACAGAATGATTGGCGCATCCTTTAACAATGCACGAGCGATACTGATGCGTTGTTTTTCACCACCACTGAGGTTGGCACCACCTTCACCAATGATAGTTTCATAACCCTGTGGAAGTTTTGATATAAACTCTGCACAACGTGCTTTTTTACATACGTCAAAGATTTCTTGATCACTCGCTTCTGGTTTTGCGAAGCGTATATTATTCATAATCGTATCGTTGAATAAATATACATCCTGGAATACGACAGACATCTGCTTAAACAATGTCTCTACTGTATACTCACGAATATCCTTCCCTGCTAGATATATCGTTCCCTTATCTACATCCCAGAATCGTGAGAGAAGATTGACAATTGTCGTCTTACCGCATCCACTAGGTCCTACAATTGCGACTTTTTCATTTTGTTTAATTTCAAAACTAAGATCTTTGATTACAGGTGTATCTTTACGATAACCAAACCACACATGGTCAAAGCGAATATCCAAAGGTTTGTTAATTGTAGTTTGCGTACCTTCCTCTAATTGAGGAATTTGGAATACATCATCTAAGTACTTTTGTTGACCTGGAATCTTTGCGTATAAGAAGGCTGTATCACTTAATGGAGCTAAGCCTAAGAAGATTAAGTAAGACCCCACCAACATAGTCATACAATTTGCGAAGTTAATCTCATCATGCATGTATAGATGAACTGTAAGAATGATTAAAATAACACTCGCGGCATTTACGATAAAACTATAAATTTTAGCACGCCATGAAAACTCTACCTCGCAACGAACATCAACTTCCTTTTTCTTTTCATAAAGGTCTTTTGCCTTTTCTTGAATCATATTTTTTTAACAGGATTATCTTCGTTAATCGGATATGTTCTTAAAACAGACATGCCACGAATCATATCGATTACCGCAAAATTCATCTCTTGTTCAACTTTATGTTGTAGAGGAACATTTCTCATTGCGATTTTATAAAGTTTGCCTAATGTAAATGAAAGTATCACTAACACTGGAATCATGAATAACCCTAACGTTACATTCATCTTTAACATTGCAATGGTTAATAAGATGGAAATCCCAAATCCAGCAATCACGCCAGTGACTAACATCATGGTAAAGTTTTTCAAGTGCGTTTATTGATGTCGTCATCGCACCTTGAATATTTCCTAGTTTTGCGTCATCGAAATATCCTAACGGAGCTTTCTTTAATTCATCTCCTACCTGCAAGCGGAAATTTCTAAACATGACATAGCCTTCCGCCGAAACAAGGATATCCTCCAAGTAACGGAACACAAAGTGGAATAAGATACCTCCCACCATAATCATTACACAATTCCATATCACCGTAGCTGTTAATGCATGTATGTTCAAGAACGCAATATACAACGCACCAAAAATAAACATAAAACTAAAATTTTTGAAGAACGCAAAGAATAAGCCAAAGATAAACTTCACTTTATCTTTTCCAACTAATTCAAATAATCTACGAAAGTAGTTCATTCAACCACCTCCTTACCACTGTAGCTTTGCCATAGTTTTTGATACGCAGAAGAATTCTGTATTAATTCTTTGTGGGTACCGATGCTTTCAATCTTGCCATGACCTAACACCATAATTTGATCAGCACCTACAATTGTATTCAGTCGATGAGCCACAACAATCAGTGTCTTATCCTTCATTAATCTGCTTAACGCTTCTTGAATCTTCGCTTCATTTTCAACATCTGCATATGCAGTAGCTTCATCTAGTATGATGCACTGCGCATCTGCTAGCATCGCTCTAGCAAGTGTAATACGTTGTCTTTCACCACCCGAGAGAAACTTTCCACAATCACCCGCATTTGAATTTAAGCCTTCTGGCAACCGTTCAATTAGTTCTAAGCAGTTCGCTGCTTTTAAAGCCGCTTGAATCTCTTCATCCGTTGCGTCTGCTTTTGCGATTTTTAGATTCTCACGGATACTTGTGTCAAATAAGAAGTTGTCTTGTGCAACATACGCTACATGTTTCATAAGTTGTGATGTTGGTATACTTTTGACATCTTGATTACCAAAGTAAATTCTTCCATTATCCGCATCAAAGAACCCAGCCATTAACTTGGCAATTGTAGACTTTCCACTTCCACTTTCTCCAACAATCGCAAATACAGAATTTGGTTTTACTTCAAAGTTGATATCATGTAATACTTCAATACCCTTTTCATATGAGAATGATACATTTTCAAATCGATAACATTGATCTGATAGCGTCACTTCCTGATTAGGTCTTTCAAGCTCAGGCATCGTAAGCACTTTACGAATCATGCGGAATCCCGTTTCAATGGAGGAGTAGATTTCCATACTCATCATGATTTGGAATGCATTTGGAATAATCGATAACGGTAGGATTAAGCCCAACATAAGCTGCCACATATTGATGATTTGTTGTGAGTACAAATATAAACCAACTGGTAACGTTCCAAGAATTGGTGAATTTACAAACGCAAATAATATAGCCATCGCAATCCAGCTTTGTTTCCACCAATCTAATGTAGAGGAGAAGTAGTAATTAACAGAATCTGTAAACTTTTGATAACTACGTCTACTCTGTCCAAACGTCTTAATGACATGAATTCCATTTACATATTCAACGATTCTAGCATTTAAATCTTGATTGGAATTGAGCCAAGTATACATACGCTCATCACTATTATGATACATGATGATAAATCCTAAAATAATAAATGGAACACTCACAAAACATGCTAGACCTAAACGATAATCCACCACGAATAGAAGGATGGTTGCTAGGATTGGGTGTAATAAACGAGAAGGTAACTCAGGCATGACATGCGCAATCCAATCCTCCAAAGAGCCAACTCGATCAACGATTAGCGCTTTATAATATCCTATCGGTGTTGATGTAACATACCCAAGTGGAACACGTTCTAACTTCTCACTTAATTTTTCACGAATACTTCTAAGAATCTCAAATGAAATTCGATGACTCTTTACACTAGATAAACATGTTAATGTGCATTGTAGCGCAAGAGCCAGCAGTGTTAATCCCCCATATAAGTAAATTTTTTGTAAATCTATATGATTTGAAATTACTGCTGTTGCGACATATGCCGCAAAGAAATAAGATGTAAACTTTAAACTTTCACCAAAAACATGCAAGCATAATCGATATACGCATTTTTTTCCTTGTAACTGTGGAGCAAAGGAGAACAACCATTTATTGACCAAGCTTGGACTAATGGCATCCTTTTTCTTCGTTTCTATCGACCGCTTAACATCTTCTTTTATTTTCTCTTCAATCTCCATTTAGTTCTCCTTTAGGTGTCCCTTTAATATTGAATAGCCAATGTATACACCAATGACAGATAAAATGAACGTAATAACTGTTCCAAGAATTCCCATTACACCTTGTGTTGCCTTGACCATCTCTAACATTTGATCTGGCTTTTGTCCTCTTGCAATCCATTCATTCATATATTGTTCCGCAAAGAAACATGCAGGAATAATACCACCTAAAGCATTTCCAACATGGATAAAACCTGACGCAATCGCAACCTTTAGCACACTTGGCTTATTTGATGTGGATGCGATAACATCCGCTAAAACAGCTCCTATCATGGATGTAATAAACCAAGGTAGATAACCAGCTCCCATCAGTGCGAATACACCCATAATGATGAGTTCCATCAGGGTAATTGCCACATTTTACCAATCTTACGACTGATAAAGATTAAGATTGCTCCAGATAATAGTCCACAAACACCTGGACTAATCGCATGTCCAAATGGACCCATAAGCGAAATAATCATCATTGCCACAAAATACACAATGATATATAACGCTGTCAGTAAAGCAAGTAATACAAAATCCTTCATCTTCAAATTCATGATTCATCCCTCATTTCTATAAAAATTTGATTGAATTCAGATAAATGTTCCGCATCAAGCGAAATATCTTTTTTTACAGTTTTATCTTTTAAATACACAACACGATTACTGATATAGCGAATAAACTCGTAATCATGTGATATGACAATGACACATGCTTTCTTTTTTAACTCTTGAATTTCTTTTGCGACTCTATGCATAGATATAAGGTCTAAACCACTGGTTGGTTCATCGAAAATGATAACTTTACGATTACTCAAGATTCCTAGTGCGACTTGTATACGCTGTTTCTGTCCACCACTCAAAGAGAATGGATGCGTATCTGCGTATTTTGTCAGTTGTAAATAATCCATCACATCCCGTATATCATTCTGACTAATCTTATGATCTGCGATTTCAAGCTCTGCTTGTACGGATGTACCAAATAATTGATAATCCGCATCTTGCATAATATAGAAAGGCATCTCTCCAATTATTCTCCCATGCGTGCATGGGATACTCTTGCACAGTAATCGTGCTAGCGTTGTCTTGCCAACTCCGTTGGTGCCAACAATCGCAGTGACTTCGTTGGTAAAGAAATCTAATGATATGTTTTGCAAGATATCTTTGTATGAAATATCTACTAGTGAAAGTACTTTTTCTTTCTTTTCACTGGGTGTTTGAAATGGAATATCCATCGCAAATAAATCAAAGCTTCGTGTATCATAGTTTGATTTTTTAAATAGCTCTTCACTATTGAAGATTTGCATCTTACCATCATCAAATAGAAAGACACGGCTGATTAATCCACTTAGATAATAGAAGCGATGATCCGCAATCAAGACGGTATACCCTTCTTGTTTTAATTTCTCAACTAACGCTCTAAATACATACGTATTGTGATAATCAAGATTGGCAGATGGTTCATCTAACAAGATGATTTTTGTCCCAACATCATTGCGGAGGCTATCGCTACCATTTGGCGCTCCCCTCCGGATAACTGGAAGATGTCTCGATTCAATAACTTTTGAATTTTTAGTAGTGTAGTGACCCGTTGAAGTTGTGCTTCCATTACATCATTCTTACAACCATAATTCTCCATACTGAATACAAGTTCACTGGTTGTATTCGTTGTAAAGAATTGACTACGTGGATTTTGAAATACAGAACTGATATGACGACTAATCTCTGCCATCGTCATATCCTTTGTATTTTGATCATTGAGTAAGATTTCCCCTTGCAGTGTTCCTTCGACAACACGAGGAATCAGCCCATTGAGACATTTCAGGAATGTAGATTTACCACTACCACTATTACCAGTCACCAAAATAATTTCACCTGGCTCTAGTGCAAAATGAACATCTTGAATTCCTTCCGAACTATCTTGATATTGGAAGGAAATGTTCTTACCCTCTACGACATACGAACCCATAACATCTCTCCCACTAGTCCTAAGCAAATCGCAACTGTAACAAGCGCATCCTTCATTCCAAAGCGAATATTGTAATATGACGTCCTTCTTCCCATGCAATCAATCCCCTTGCAAAGTCCAGCAGATGTTAATTCATCTGCTAAAATCAAACAACGAAATAATTGTGGAACTACAAAATAGCCAAAACTCTTTACGATACTTTTCATTTCAAAACGAATTCCACGTAGACGCATCGATTCATTGATATATCGTAATTCTCGAAAGAATGTTGGAATATACCGTAATGTAATACTTAACGCTATAATGAACGCTCTTGGCACATGAATACTCTGTAAAGCAGAAATTACCTCAGATGGTTGATAATCATACATCAAGATAAGCGCCACAATATATGTTGGCATCAATCGAACGATCATCATGAATAACATCGAAACAAACTGCACTACTTCAATGTTACTTAACATCAAAAGCTGTTGTCCTAAATAGAATAAAATTGTAATTCCGATGGCTTTACATAATCTTTTATATTTCTTCATGTAAAAGCAAAAAAATAAACTACTGACAATAAAGAAATACAAAAGGAATCCATCTATCATGTACAAACATTAAAATACATGGAATCAATATATTATAGAAAATCAAAACAAGCGGATTAATACGGTATCTCACATTGCCCTCTTTCTAAAGTTAGTTTATATTAACTAACCGAATTATACACTCATGTGTTTCTTCTTGCAAGAATTGCGTTAATAAATTAACAAAGGGCTAGATACGAATATCTAACCCTGTAAAATTGATTGTAATGCTTGTTCTAAAACAGCTACTGTCATCGTTGATTTTTCTAACCACGCATTCATCTGTTCAGTATTTTTTGTGTCAATGATTTCCTGTATATATAGGAATTCATTTTTCATTGGATCTTCTTCTACAACAATATCAATTTCTTCCGTAAGATTTGTCAGACGATCATATCGCTCTCCATATCTTACATATCCCGGTCTTTCAGGATAAACGATTGTGCCATCTTCTGCTTGAATTATCACAAATGGATCAGATGATGAATCCTTTGCGGCTGTGCATACAGCTTGGAAGGTAGGATATTCCATCATCAAGATACCTGATGTATCTACTCCATTCTCTGCTAGGTTTGGATAATACTGTACCTTCTTTGGCATGCCAAATAAACCTATCACAAAATGAATATTATACACATTCAAATCCATGAGTGCACCACCAGCTTGTGCTTTGTCAAAGGTTGGTGTAATGATACCCTTCCTAAATTCATCATAACGACTAGAATACTTGCTAAAGTTGGCTTGTACGAGTTTGATTTTTTTCCAATCTTTACTATTTCATCTTTTTAGATGTTCATAGTTTTTTTACTATATCGAGAAAGGATTGCTTCAAATAACATGCATTCATGTTTGATTGCTAGTTCTTGTAGTTCTTTAGCTTCTGCAGTAGATATAGTAAATGGCTTTTCTACGATAACATGTTTTCTTGCAAGGATTGCATCCTTTGCGTATTGATAATGTAATGCGTTGGTTAAACCAATATAGACAGTATCAAATGAGTCATCATTTAGAAATGCTTGATAATCTGTGTATTGATTTTTTATCTGATATTTCTCAACAATTGGTTTCCCCTTTGCTTCATTGCGACACCATAGTGCAGTAACCGCAATCCCTCCTCTTTGCATCGCTTCGATTGCAATAGGAACGATCATCCCATTTCCAACGATACCTACCTTCATAAATTATTTTCTCCCTTAGTCGATTACACCAAAATGTTTGAATGCATGGTAAATACCATCATCCAAAATATCTTTTGTGACATAATCCGCAATCGCCTTGACACTCTCTGCACCATTTCCCATCGCTATGGAAGTTCCACAATAGGACAACATCGGAATATCATTTCCACTATCCCCAATTCCTATCGCATCACTACAATCAGCGTGGTAATATTCTAGAACTTTCTCAATACCAGTTCCCTTGTTTATATCCTTATTTGTAATTTCTGCACCATAGAATTTTTTGATAGGGTCTTCGATGACACGGGTGAGGATATATTGACTGTGTAGAGATTTTTCTAACTGATCAAATTCATGTCCATCTTCGCTGTATACACAGATTTTGTATATCTCATCATCTTCATGTGCAGCATCTTCTGGATAAATACAGTTTGCCATTGCATTCTGTACTTTTTCCTCATGGCTTGCATTCGGTAGTGAAAAGTATTTAAGTAGGAATTCATAACCTAATTCATTCCCATACGCTCCTGCATTTCCTTCTAAGCCATACCCTAGTTTCATACCATTAATCATATCTTTTAAATACTTCAGTTCGTCTTTTGGAATTGGACTATCATAGATACATTTGCGATCGGCATAGACTTTCGCACCAGCCGCAAGAATATAACCATCAATATCATATTCTAGATATGTCACAATCTCAGCTAAGCTTCTTCCTGTACATAAAAATACTTTATGCCCATTCTGTCTTGCTTTATGAATTGCACGTAAAGCACTCTCAGGTGTTTCATTGGTTGTTGGACTATATAAGGTGCCATCAATATCTAGAAATATATATTTTGTCATATCAAATCCTCCGTCTCTATTATAGCCAAAAAAACAGACTGGCTTGTGCCAATCTGTTACATTCCTTGGATATTTGCTTTTTTAATTCTGCTCATTAGTACCGGAACCATCAATAAGCAGACAATCATCGTTACTAAGTTATACCAAAGGTTATAACCTAGGGAGAACGTCCATGCTGGTAAGCTTCCAGCTGCAGTGCCCTCTGCCCAGAAATACGCACCGGAAATAACCGTAGAGAAGTACTTGATGATCATTACAATCACAATACCGAAATGACCTTTTGTGCTTGTTAGGAATAGGCCTAATGCAATGACCAAGGCTGCTAATACGATACCAGCTACTAGAGCCATTAAATTCATACCGTAAGAGTAATATACAGCAGCACATGCAGATAAACCAATTAAAGATACCACAGTTAATACAATGGGTTTGCTTGCATGTTCAAATGGCTTAAAGAGCGAAACCATTCCAACAATACTGATTGGTAGCACGTAGTCTAATAGAATCTGTATTGGTTGAACAAAATACATTGGAAAGCCTAATACAATTGTTAGTAAGAATGAAGCTAGTCCACACAGAACTCCATACTTCCAACCAAGATGATACGATGCAATCATCAGTGGAATTAACTCCAGTTCAATAGATCCACCATTTGGCATCTGTAGGAAAGGTATCATATTTCCTACCATTTTTAGCGCTACATATAACGCCATGTAGATTGCCATGAACGCAATCGTTTTAATCTGATCGTTTTTCATAAAAAATACACCTCCATTTTGAAGGCGCAAGGAATTAAAACCTGAACTCCCTACGCTAGCTTTACCTAGATCAGGTGATAAGGGTTTTTCTCAGCATGCATGCACCCCTGTTCACGAGTTTAATCATATCACTTTTTGAAACGAAAGAAAAAAGAATATTGCTTGGATGCCCCGTCCTTACAATATTCTTTATTATTTCGCATATTCCAGTGTAATTTGAGGAGGACACGGATATGCATGGATTTTTTCCGGACATTATGTCAATTAGATTTTTTACAAGTCTGCCCATGACTTGTAAATAAAGGGTTCCGGAACACGCAGGTACTGATGCATAAAGGAGTGTGTGATGGAAAGAGTGAGACATCAGTTAGCCTGTGCTAACTGTATGTTAGCAAACACTAATCATCCTGTCAACAAAGATTATCATTTTTTTGTAAAAAAATATTCCCAATTTTTGTTTCAAATCTCAAACTCGTTACAAAAAAAGACAACATATGTTACGCCACATGTTGCCCTATATCTTTATTAATCACTCATCTTTTGAATGAGTTCATATTGATTGCTTGTCATTCTAAAGTGTGCGATTCCACAGTTTGGAACGGGATTGATACCCAGTTCGGAGGCTTCTTGGAAGATATCCTCCTTCTTTAATCCAAATAAGGCTTCTAGACATACAAGATAGAAGTCTCCGTGAGAAACCAGTAACACTATATCCTGATTTTGCTGCGTATCATAGATTTCTTGGAACATTGAATACATACGTTTTGTAACATCACCATGTTCCTCGCCACCAACATCACCATAGTGCGTATCCATAAAACGTTTTCCACTAGGATCTGCCTCTTTGAATGTCATGCCCTCAAGGTCACCATAACTAACTTCACAAATCTTCTTTGTATAGACACTATTTCCTGGGTGATATTGAGCGATGATATCTGCAGTATCACGCGCTCTTTCCGCTGTTGAAACATAAATCATAGAGAAAGGTATCTCCTTTAACTTCTCAGCTGCCTCTTGTGCTTCTTGAATTCCCTTTTCAGTTAAAGGACTATCACATCTGCCTTGCATACGCTCTTGGACATTAAATCTTGTTTCACCATGGCGCATCAAATAAATATCAATTGTCTTTGGATGATAGATTTGACGATATTCATTCACATTAATTGGCTCTTGGTCTAAAAAGAACTTTCCATCCTTATAATGGAATATCAACATGCCTGTATTCGGCATGAGCCAACGATCTTGTGCCTTACAGCGTTCTACATAATCATCTAGATTCATTCCAAATAGGATTTCTAAAATACGTACCGCATACGCACCATGACCAACCAATAAAATTGTATCGCCATCACTAGATTCCTCAACGATGTTCTGCATTGTTGTACGAACTCTTTGCGCAAATCCTGAATTTGTTTCCCCACCTTCTGATGACCAATCATCAAAGAACGGAGAGTCCAAAACCTCTTCCTTACGTGCACCATCTAAAGAGCCAAAAGAGAACTCCTTCAGGCCTTTGGTAAGAATTAATGGAATATCATGATACTTACAGATTTCTTTCGCCGTATCCCAAGCTCTTTCAGAGGTAGAACAATATGTTCGATTAAACGGCACATTTCTGAGTGCAGACGCAACGTTTTCTGCCTGTTGAATACCCTCATCTAATAGCGGACTATCACACCAGCCCCTGCATACGCCCTTTCAGGTTAAATAAGGTTTTTCCGTGTCTAACAAAGTAAAATTTCAATTCCATGTATTTTGTACCCCAATTCTTTGTATTTTCTCTTATTTTTCACAAATAATGTTGGTAATAAACGCCGAGAATACTATAATATTTTAGTCGCTATGATAGTATCATATACGTATATACTACATTCTGAAAGGGCATTATGAATTTTCTTAGAAATAAACTACATCTAACATATCCACAGATGATTATTCTGGGATTCGGGGCGATTATCTTATTTGGTGCATTGTTACTGACAACACCGCTTGCCAGTCAATCTGGTCAATGGACACCATTTATCAACGCACTATTTACATCAACGTCGTGTGTTTGCGTAACGGGATTGATTGTCTACGACACCGCCACATATTGGAGCTTCTTCGGACAGCTTGTCATTATTATTCTAATCCAGATTGGTGGACTTGGTGTTATAACGGTTATCACATCCTTGGCACTTATTACTGGTAAACGCATTGGATATCTTGCTCGTTCTACTTTGGCAAACTCCATCTCAATCTCAGCTGTTGGTGGAATTATCCGCTTACTGCACTTTATCTTTAAGATTACATTTATGGTGGAAGGTTTCTTCGCCATACTCATGTCATTTATATTTATACCGGATTTTGGACTCGTCAAAGGTATTTGGTATAGTATCTTCCATTCTATCTCTGCTTTCTGTAATGCAGGATTTGACTTAATGGGTGTACGCGAACCATTCTCATCCCTAACAAGTTATGTGTCCAATCCAATTATCAATATCTCAATTATGTCTTTAATTCTGATTGGTGGATTGAGCTTCTCCACTTGGGCAGATATCAAAGAGTACAAGTTTAATCTACACCGTTACCACATGCAGTCTAAGATCATCTTGTTAATGACCGCAATCCTAGTCGTATTCCCTGCAATCTACTTCTTCTTTGTGGATTTTACAGGCATGCCTTTAGTGTCAAGAATCCTAGCATCCTTCTTCCAATCTGTAACACCACGTACTGCTGGATTTAATACAGTAGACCTTACAAAGATGACTGAATCCAGTATCTTCTTACAGATTATATTAATGTTAATTGGTGCTGCACCAGGTTCTACTGGTGGTGGTATGAAGATAACAACCTTCTTCGTATTAGTCACAACAAGTATGGCAATCTTTAGAAACCGTTCCCGTACAGAGAGTTTTGGTAGAACAATCCCAGAGACAGTCGTACGTAATGCTACCACAATCTTGATGTTATATATCTCATTATGTGTAGGTGCCGCAATGATTATTAGTGTCATTGAGAATGTTCCAATGGTAACTGCAATGTATGAGACCGCATCCGCAATCGCTACCGTAGGTTTAACCCTTGGTATCACACGTGATTTAACGATTATTTCAAGAATCATCTTAATCTTCCTAATGTTTGCTGGACGTATTGGAGGACTTACCCTGATTTATGGTATGTTCCCATTCCGCAATCAATGCTTAGGTAGATGTATTGAAGAAAATGTAGCCGTAGGCTAAATAGGAGAGAGTATGAAACAGATTTTAATTATTGGTATGGGTCGTTTGGCCGTCATATTGCCCGCAAGTTAAATGATTTAGATATTCAGGTATTAGGTATTGATAATGATGAAGATAAGGTAAGAGAAGTATTACCTTATGTCACAAACGCCGAAGTTGGTGATGCGACAAACCAGGATTTCTTAAAGACACTAGGTCTTAAGAATTTTGATGTTTGTATCGTTGCGGTTGGTGATAACTTCTTAGCTTCCCTAGAAATCACTTCTTACCTCAAGGAGTTAGGCGCAAAGAAAGTTGTATCCCGTGCTGCACGTGATACACAAGAAAAGTTCTTATTACGAAATGGCGCAGATGCAGTTGTATATCCTGAAAAGTTAATGGGTAACTTAACTGCCATGCGTTATAGCAGTGATAATATCTTTGACTACATTCAAATCGGTAAAGACTTCGCAGTATTCGAAATTGCTGTACCTAATGAATGGTTAGGTAAGACAATCGGTCAGGTTGATGTACGTAAACACTACAACATCAATATCATTGCGATTAAGAAAGATGACGATATCTCTGTTACACCAGGTGCTTCTCATATACTTAACTCTGAAGAATCCTTATTAGTATTAGGAAAAGACAAAGATATCCGCAGTGCTTTCCATATCTTAGGTTAGTTCTCTTTCGATTGTCTTCGATATGCAATATCCCCTCCTTCATTTTGATAGGTATGACTTGGGGATATTCCAAAATGTTTCTTATACAATCGACTAAAATATAGTGGATCTTGATATCCTACATTCCAAGCAGCCTCAGTTACTGAATAACCCTTCAGTAATAAATCGGCTGCTTTTCTTAATCGCAAACGAATTAGATAGTCAATTGGACGAATATGATAGACTTTGTTGAACTTATAGGAAAAATGTGCCTCATCCATCTGTGCAGCTTTAGCTAAATCCTTTAACTTTAGATTCTTATGATATGACGTTTCCATCAGTTCAATCGCATTTTCAATCTGTAATAACTCCTGATTGATATAGGAATAGCCAAAGGAACTAAGAATCAATTGTTGTGCGATTAAGTTACGTTGAATCTGGTCATCCCAGTTTGCACGCATGACACTATTCTTCAAACGATTCAATAACTCAATGGAACTACTATCTTGAAGCGCAGAAATTTCATATACCATGTTCATGATGTCGCTACTACCATGCCATGGTACCTCTGGGTCATAGTAGATATTCAAATGAACAAACGGTTCTTTTGAATTTACTTTAAATGTAACTCTCTGATTTTTCGCACCATGAATAATATGATTTGGACTTACATGAAGTGTTTGGTCATTAAAAGAAATGATTGCAGTTCCTGAAAGAGGATAAATAAAGGCACTATGCGTTGTATCATAGGAAATCTCTTTCCCACTTTCTTTTGTCTGTAACGAAATTCCCGTTATCAATAATTTACGGCTTGTATATTCTTTCTGACAAGCAATCATAAAGTCCTTTTTCTGCATACTTTCACCTCTTTTTTATACAATCTTTCTTACATGGATAATATTTTACATAATTATCCATGTTTTTTTCCACTATTCTACATTTAAAATATTAGACTTTCCATCTATAATGATACGGTGGTTAGTTTTCTCTAACTAACTTAATTGAAAGGTATGACATCAATTCAATGATAGCGAAGTCGAAACGGGATATTACATTTCCATATCTATTACTGTTCTTATGCGTCTGTTTAGGAATCTCTTTACTGGTTGCCGTATCTCTAGGTGCTGTAAAGATTCCTATCGTAGATACATATCAAATTATCATTAAGCAACTATTTCATATTGGAAATGTAGATCATATTGCGAAATCTACGATTGCGATTGTATGGAATATGCGTAGTCCTCGTGTCATTATGGGGCTCATCGCCGGTGCAGGCCTTGCGCTTTGTGGCAGTACGATGCAGACGACGGTTAATAATCCCATCTGTGAACCATATATATTGGGAATCTCCGCAGGTGCAACCTTTGGCGCAACTCTCCTAATTATCCTAGGACTTAAATCATTGATTGGTTTTGGTGCCTTCCTTGGCGCAATTATCGCAACGATTATCGTATTGGTGATTGCTTCTGCAGGTAAAAAGATTACGACCACGAGCTTGGTATTATCTGGTGTTGTTGTCAATGCACTATTTAGTGCGATTTCCAACTTTATCATCTCTATCGGCGCAAACTCCGACAATATGATGACCATTAAATTCTGGACCATGGGCTCTCTTGCCAGTTCCTCTTGGGGAAGTATTCTCCTTCCATTCATCATTATCTTAGTTGCCTGCCTCTTCTTTATGACACAACACCGCATCATGAATGCGATGTTAATGGGAGATGAAGTTGCTATCACTTTAGGTATTTCTCTTCAGAAATACAGAATGATTTACATGCTAGTCATTGCATTTATCACCGGTATCCTCGTTTCAAGTTGTGGAATTATTGGCTTTGTGGGACTCATTACACCACACATCGCAAGAGCTCTAGTCGGAACAAGTCACCAGAAGATGATTCCTATCTCGGTAATCTTAGGCAGTCTCTTTGTCATATGGGCAGACGTACTAGCACGTTGTCTTTTACCAAATGCAGAACTCCCAATTGGTATCTTTACAGCACTGGTTGGTGCACCATTCTTTGTCTACATTGTCATCAAGAATCAGAAAGGTGGTTAAATATGGATTTAACTTGTAAAGATGTATGTTATTCCATCAAGGATAAAAAAATTCTAGACCACGTTTCCATCAATGTAGATAAACAGCGCTTCGTTACTATTCTCGGCCCAAACGGCTGTGGAAAAACAACCCTGCTCAAGAACATCTACCGTGTTCTAAAAAGAGATTCTGGTGAGATTGTATTCAACGGCAAAAGCATTGATGATTTGCATCTAAGAGAAGCCGCAAAGAAAATTGCAGTCGTAGCACAGTTCAACGAAATCAATTTCGATTGCAGTGTTAAAGATATGGTTCTTCTCGGAAGAACTCCACATATCCCATTTATGCAATCGGAAACACATAAAGACTACGAAATCGTTGAAGATGCTCTCCAGAAAGTTGGCATGCTCGATAAAGCAGACCGCTCCTACCTCTCATTATCCGGAGGAGAAAAACAACGTGTTGCCTTAGCCCGTGCTATTGCACAACAACCAACCCTACTTCTATTGGATGAGCCAACCAATCACTTAGATATTCGATATCAAATTGAAATCCTACAAATCGTAAAAAGACTTAAACATTAATGTTCTCGCGGTATTACACGATATTCAACTTGCATGTCGCTATTCAGATTATATCTATCTGATGAAACAAGGTACTATCCGCTATGAAGGAAAACCACGAACAACAATCACAGAACAATCGATGCACGATGTATATGGCATCAACTGTAAACTAACATGGACCCCTGATCAACAGGCACTAATAGAGTATATATGAAAGGAAAACTCATGAAAAAATTATTAAACGCTACACTCGCTGCAGTATTATCATTCTCATTGATTGGTTGCAGCAACAAATCCACAACATCCCAAAAGGACAGCACAACAGCTACTACAGAAAACACAGCAGAAACAAAAGCAGAAGAAACAAAGTATCCAGTAACAATCACAACATATAACGCTGATGGCACAGAAATCCAACAGACATTCGAAAAAGCTCCAGAACACGTTATTACAAACAACCTATCTGCCACAAAGATCTTAATTGATTTAGGACTACAGGATAAGATTGTTGGTATGCTTGATCCAGATAACAAGGTTACAGATAGCTACGCTGAAGCAATCGAAAAGATTCCTCACATTGGTGATAAGAAGACTGTCTCTCAAGAAGTAGCACTCTCCTACAACCCAGATGCAATTATCGGTAGAAATATGATGTTCTCAGACAAGTCACTTGGAACTGTAGATACATGGAACCAAAATGGTATCAGCATCTACTCCCAAAAGGCATCTGTTTCTAACACAGAACAAAGCTTAAACAACGTTATTGAAGACATCATCAACATCGGTATCATCTTCAACGTACAAGAAAAAGCAAACGCATACGCTAAGAAGCTACAAGAAAGAGTTGATTCTGTACTATCCGCAAATAAAAATCAACCAAAGGAACTAAAGAATGCACTCATCATGTGTGCATACAATGATGAAACATATGGCGCATACAAGTCAGCACTACAAGAAAGTGTTCTTAACGTATTTGGTTACACGAATATCGCAACAGGAACTTCTGGATTAACTCTAGAAAACTTAGTTACATCTGCACCAGAATTCATCATCTACGTTACAAGCGACCGCAATCAGAAGTTAGATGCTAACGCCGTAGAACTCATGAAGAATAACGCAGTACTCGCAGATGTTCCAGCAATCAAGAATGGTAAGATTCTAACAATCTCCTATGATGAATTAATGGATTACGGTCCATCTGTGATTGATGCACTTGAAACAATCAACGCATTCCTAAAGAAATAAGATGAAGATTCAAACTAAAGTCTCACTACCACAACACTACGATCCAAATTACGCATATCCACTCATTCTATGCAATGATGGTAACCTACAACATCTATACACTTGCAAAGAAAAAGCAATTCTCGTAGGACTACTACCAGAAAATAGATTAAAAGATTATACGCCATGGCAAGCAGAAGCTACCAGAGCAGGCGCAGAAAACTTTGGTGGACAAGCAGATGAATATCACAATGAACTATTTAATAACGTTCTACCAGAACTTCAAAGTAGATATTCTATCGATACAAACAAAATCATTTATGGTGGCTATTCCTTAGGAGGATTAGCCGCCGTATATAGTTTGTATCGAACAAACATTCCTAGTGCAGTATTCTCTATCTGTGGTTCCTTCTGGTATCCAGAGTTCGTTAACTTCTGCAAAGAGAATCCCGTTATCAATCAAAACGCTAGCGTTTACCTATGTAACGGCAAAACAGAAGGTATTCATCACCACAATATTCTAGATACTGCTCCACAATGTGCAGAAGAGATCCATACTTTGATACATGAAAAATTAAATGATATTACATCTGTATTCGATGATTTTGGACATCATGAAAATCTAACCAATCGTTATAAAGCTCTATCCGATTGGTTAGAGAAACAACTATAAGTACTACATAACAAAAGGCGCTAGCAATGTAGCGCCTTTTGCCTATATTGGATATACTACCCCTATAACAAGAAAAGACCTCCGCATGGTCTTTTCTTGTTTTTATTTAATAAGGGGATAGAATTTCACTGATGCTTGCTAAGGGGAGCAATCATTCAGGGCAGATATTCCTATCTGCACTTATATAGTACAAATTTATTGTCACTCAAATATGGCAAGATTTTGTAAAATTATGTGATGTACTATCCAAGAATTCTTGTGATGCTAGCAGCCTTATTCTTTTGTAATAATGTTACGAGTGGAGAAATTGCACCACCTATAGCAGCTACACACTGGAATGCGAACATTACATAATAATCTGCACTATCGATAATACCCTTTTCCATCATCTCAGGAAGAACACCAAACGCATCCATCATACGAACATTAGTATAGCCTTCTTGGTGGAAAAATTCGTGTGACTGTTAGGGCAAAGTCAAACTTATTTGCATAATAAACACCGATTAACATTAATATAAAACAGATTACGATACCAATCTTACTTAACTTACCAGCACCCTTTTGGTATGCAGTTAGTGTCAAAAATCCCATCACAACACCACCAAGTAGTGATATATATCCTAATTGTCCAACAATGACAATAAGGATTGCGCCAACAATGACACCAGCTAAAGCAAATGCTGTACCTAATGCATAGTTTTCAACTACAACAGGTGCTGCAGCTTGTTCTACAGCACGTTCCGTCAACATCTGATTCGCAACTTCCTCTGTATAGAAGTGAATCACGCCACGATTAATAAATACTTTTGTATCTGCAGGTTCTAATGTTTCTTCAGCACAGTTAGAATAACCATTCATATGGAACCAGTTAATAACTTCTGGAATTGAAGAAATAACATTCTTCGCTTTTTCCATTTGCGGTTAAAGCTGTTTTGAATGTGATAGTAACAACATTTCCATTTGCCTTTGCACTAGCAACCTTCTTTACAGCACTGACAAGGCCACGTAGATTTAAATCATTTGGTTTACGATTGTCTTGGTCAACAACGCTGAACTTGGCGATAATCGTATAAACATTTTTGAAATGTTGTTAATGCATATGTATATCCCATTTCTGTAGCACAAGCTACACCAGCATCCTTATCGTATGCAATCCCTAATCCACTTACGACTCTTCCTAAAAATAGTATAGTCTTTCATATTTCCTCCATATAATAAAAAGATAGATTACTCTATCTTATTTCACCATAACTATTCTACTATCTCTAGCATAGCAGATGCAACAGTAGCCATATTTGCCACAAAAGACTTCTTTTCTTCAGCGCTTAAATGACCAAGTGCCTTTGTAAGAACCTTACCGATTCTTTCCACAATATGTTCTGTAACTTCTTTACCTGTTGTAGTTAGTACAGCATGTGCTCCATATCTGCTCTTACCGTTGCGATATTCAAAACGAATGAATTTTCCTTTTGCTAACTCGGCAAGAGATCTAGAAACAGCTGCCTTGTCCATCTTGCTACATTCAACTAATTCTGTGTTTGTTAAGCCTTCAGGGTTAAAGCCTAAATATAATAGTAACATTGTTTCTGCGCCCTTAAGCTTTGTTGATTTGATTTCTTCTGCCTTAATTGCTTGAATGCAATGACTAAATGCATTTGTTGCAACCACGAAATCACGGCCCTTTTTGTTCATTTTATTCTTTTTCCCTTCTTAATTATCATTCGAATGAGTGGCATCTAACCACCGTCACTACATACCGACAATTTCTATTATAAATATTATCAAAATAATTTACATAGTTTAGTCAAAATAAATTTTATTATTTTTGTACATTTTTGAACATCTGTATGAAAAATTTTCAAAAAGTGCATGCATGTTTATCGAAAAACATGCATGCACTTCATATAACCTGTATTATACGATCGTTTAAGCCTTGCCAGCCGCTTCTGTATAAGCACTGATAATCCAATCATGATTGATACGTGGAAAATCTGTTTCGTCAATCGCGAAGCGATCTTTATCTACTTTCATCTCTTCTTCAAGAACACTAACTGGTATTAGGAATGACATTCCCTTATCATCTGCCCGTACATTAATCTTCATTACATCGTTTTCGGTATGTTGATATTCAATACCAGTCACATCTTCTGTAGTTCCTTTTTTATTGTCGATATACTCAATAAAGCTATCGTATTTTGCAAGTTCTACCATGATGTCATCTACACCATCTTCAAAAATCTGTATTTTTTCGGCGAATTCTTGTACTGTTGCACAACGTCTTAACTTAAATCCTTGCTTTACAAGCGGCTGTGCTAACTGTTTCAAAGACTCTGCAGGCTCTTGTTGACTAAGCCAAATCAAGAATTTTCTTGATGGATCAGAATACACAAGTGGTGGTTGGATCATGAATGCATGTTGACAATGTGGACATGTATGTCTAAAAATATCTCCACTAATGCACGCTTCCTTGAGATCTGGATCTTGTTCGGCGTTGATTGCTGTATAGATTGTTGTATCAAATTCCTTATGACAATAAGGACAAGTATATCTAATATCTTGGCTTTGGCTCATGTTATTCTCCTAACTCTTCATAGATATTCCAGAAAAATCAATCCCTAATTTCCCTGTCTCATTTACAATCTTTTCTAACACTTCTGACTCTTCTTCGCTGAGTGTTTCTCCACCGAATAAGATAATCAAATGTGCTTCATCATCTGTGTAATATGGGATTGCCCATACTTTATCTGTAAAGTGCAATCCAATTTCTTGACTAGGTTCTTCATCTACTTCACCTACAACAAACGGCCCATGGATTCCTGTTAAGCGTACTGTTATCTCGTGGATAATAGAACCATGCATGACACCTGCTAGTACAGTATCTGGATAGAATGGATCACGTAATGCGTCTAATCTTTCATCTTTTCGCAAACGTCGTAAGTCTTCATCCTTCGTTTCTGTCTTTTCAATCCATGAGGCATTCTTCTTTACCATTTGCACCGTTTCATTAACAACTCTGACTTCACGATTACATACTTGTTCCATCGTATAGAACCCAAGCATCTCTGGATCATCCATTCCTCTAAGACATGTTTCCCATGAATTACCGATGGATAGCACATTAAACATCAACATTCCATCTTCTGTACAGTACGCTGAACATACCGCATAACAATCATCCTGATGTACTTCAATCTTATCTTTTAACAGTTCTGTTAAATCATCCGCTTCAATCGTAATATACTTCTGATACATCACTGTAAAATTTAGTTCTGCGACTTTCATCCATCAATCCTCCTTCCTGGTGAAAAATGACAGGTCTTTACGACCTGTCATTATTTTAACATTGATTTGTGATTAACGTCTTCTTCTACCTAAAATTCTTAGTAAGTATAGGAACATATTGACGAAGTCTAGATATAACTGTAATGCACCATAGATGGCAAGTTTATCTCTTTGATCTGTTCCATCAGCTGTCATGTAGTAGAACTGCTTGATACGTTGAATATCAAATGCTGTATAAATCATGAAGATAAATAGTCCAAGATATGCAATCAATAGATTATCACGTAATGCTGGAATAAAGATAGATACGACACTTGCGATGATTAACGCAAATAATCCTCCAAGTAAGATTCCTTGATACTTTGTTAAATCAACATTTGTAACATGACCAATCACTGCACAACTGATAAATAAGATTGCCGCAAATACAAACGCTTGGAATACAACCCCTACTCCATACGCAAGTGGAATAACGCCAAATGTAACACCACTTAGAGCTGCGTATGTTAAGAACAATGCATTACATGCGCCTTTTGATAAACGTGTAATTGCCGCATTGAGAGAAATTACTAATACAAACTGCGAAATCAATAAACCAATCTGGATAAAAAATGCAAAATCACTAAAGAATACGATACGTGCTAATGTTCCTCTTGTGACTAGGGAGTGGTAGAAAAGATACGCAACTGCCGCTGTAATCGTTAAACCAATTCCCATGTGTGTAAATACTTTTGTTATATAAGCTTTGAGACCAGCTTGCTCATCATAAGCTCCATAAACATTGTTTCTGTCAAATTCACTCATTGTTAAGTCCTCCTGACAATATTATTATATGACTATTTGACCTAAAGTCAAATTGTATATTTTAAGATTTGTTTTTATTTTTTTGATACCAATGTACCAAGTCATCTAGCATTTCTTGACGTTGTATAGCGTTGTTATTTTCAAACCATTCTACATCCATCTGATGATGGAACCACGTATACTGTCGCTTTGCGAATTGGCGAGAATGTTTTTGAATCTCTTCTTTAACTTCTTCAAGGGATTTCTTTCCTTCAAAATATCCTTCCCATTCACGATAGCCAATTCCCTTCATACATGCATCTGTAAAAGATACCCCATGCTGTAATAAGCTTTCTACCTCTTGTTTTAAACCTGCTTGAAACATCTTTTCTACACGTGCATTAATGCGTGCATAGAGCTCTTCACGCGGCATTGTACAGCCGATAATGCGTACATCATACAACATACGATGATCTTGTTCAGCTATCATTTCACTCTGTACTTTTGGACTTCTTCTTGCAATAGTCAGACTTCGTAATAGGCGCTGTCGATTGTTTGGATGAATCTTCTCACTTTGTTTAGGATCTAATTCTACTAGTTGCTTGTACAGTTCTTCATTACTGTAGTTTTCTAAGTCCCCATCAATACCAGCACCACTTTCATCACTGAACTGATAATCATACAAGCATGCCTTAATATAGAGACCTGTACCACCACAGATAATCATCGGTTTCTCACTATTGTCTATTAAATCTCTCGCTTTTGCTTGAAAGTCCGCAACTGTATAGCTTTGTTTGGTCGTATAGATATCAATCAGATGATGTGGTACACCATCCATTTCTTGGATTATCACCTTACCAGAGCCAATATCCAAGCCTTCATAAACCTGTATGGAATCTCCACTGATGATTTCTCCACTTAACTTCTTCGCAAGTTCAATCGCAAATTCACTCTTTCCTACTGCAGTAGGGCCAACAATGACAATTACTTTTTTCATCGTAAGAATTCCTTTACTAAAGTCTTTTCATCTAGTGTGATAAAGGTTGGTCTACCATGTGGACAATGATATGGATTTTCACATAGAGATAATTGACGCACAACTTCCTTCATTTCATCCATTGTTAAGCTACGATTAAAGCGAATGGAATGATGACAAGCCATTGTCGCAATCTTTTTCTTTTCCATGCGTGCATATTTTATATCCCGATCATTTTTAAACAGATCAATTACATCATTCAAAAATTGTGTCTCATCAATATCCTGCATCCATACTGGGACACTATGTACAACTAATGTATCTTTCCCAAACGGTTCAAATACAACATGGATATCTTCCACTGCCGTATTGATTTCTTCAACCCGTCTTACAAGATCGTTACCTGCATGAATTGTAATTGGCACTAAACAGTCCATCATCACAGGATCTTGGTTTAGCTTTGCTTTATACTCTTCGTAATGTACACGTTCTTGTGCCGCATGTTGGTCGATGATGACTAGTCCCTTCTCTGTTGCACAGAGGATGAATTTCTCATGGAGTTGACCGATGACTTCCATCGGTGGAAAGACTTGTTTCTGAGGCTTATATTCAGGATATTCTTGCTCAAACTGCGTTGAGACACGTTTGAGTTCAGCTTCTGTTTCCTTGATTTCTTCTTCTAAAGTTATTTCTTGTTTCTCAACTCTTACTTCTTGTGTTGTAGAAATAACTGGCTCAACAACGGATTGTCTGCGCTCTTGTTCCTTACGATACTCTGCTTCCTGTATCAAACGATCAGTATCGAAAGAAATTGGTTGATAATATTCTTGTCTTGCTTCACGAAGTTCCGCCGCAGGCGCAAGAACAGTTCCACGCAACATATTTGCGACATTGTTTTTAATAAGTGTTTCTAGTTGAATTTCCTTTGATAAACGTACTTCCCATTTAGAAGGATGTACGTTTACATCTAAAAGATGAGGATCCATTGCTATATCTAAGACACAAATTGGATATCTACCCTTTACAATGAAGTCTTCGTAACCATCTTGTACTGCTTTATATAATTTATAGGTTCTTACCATTCTACCGTTTAGGAATAAATTCATTCCTGTACGGCTAGCACGTGTGATACTTGGCTTAATGAGATAACCCTTTACCGCATAATCAAAGTCACTAAAATCCACAGGAATCGCATTCTCTGCAGCCATTTTACCAAATACCTGATATACAACTTCTAAAAGGTTGCCCTGTCCGCTAGTGCGGAAGGATTCCCTATCATCACTACGTAAGATAAACGCAATCTCTGGATGGGATAACGCAAACTTCGAAACGACATCCTGAATGAGAGATGCTTCATATGCAGCGGAGCGCATATGCTTAAGACGTGCAGGTGTCTGATAGAATAGACCTTCTACTGAGATTTCTGTTCCCTGATTACATGGATATGGTGTAACACTTTCCGTATTGCCATAGGCAACGACAACTCTTGTCGCATCCTTACCATCAGATGTGCTTAATACCATCCTAGATACAGAAGCGATCGATGGTAGTGCTTCGCCTCGAAAGCCCAATGTATGAATGGACCATAAATCATTCTGTGATTGAATCTTTGACGTCGCATGACGACCAAAACAGAGTTGTGCATCCTGTGCATCCATACCACAACCATTATCAATGACACTCAAGCGTTGAATTCCACCTTCTGTGATATTCACTTCAATACGAGTACTACCTGCATCGATTGCGTTCTCCACAAGTTCCTTAACGACACCCATTGGTCTTTCTACGACTTCACCAGCCGCAATCATATTCGCTGTTAATGTATCTAATTGTTTAATTTTTCCCATATTTTTTACCTGCGTATATTATACTATAATGATTTATGAAAGAGGTTATCATGCGTCTAAAAAATGAATTCCGTAAAGAAACTATTATCCAAAAATCACGTTTTATCGCCTGTGCTACAGTCGCAAAGAGCGAAGAAGAAGCCAAAGCATACATCGACTACATCCGTGATGAATTCCGTGATGCGACGCATGTATGTACTGCATATATCGTCGGAGAAAACGATGCGTATCAAAAATCTAATGATAATCATGAACCTGCAGGTACTGCTGGCATCCCTATCCTTGAAGCAATTCGCAAAAGCAGGATTATCTGATACGGTAGTCTGCGTCGTGCGTTACTTTGGTGGGATTAAACTTGGAGCCGGTGGATTAATTCGTGCATACGGTGGCGCAACCACAGCAGTTTTACAAGATGCCTATAAAGTAATAGACGTATCTATCGCTACCTGGCATGTAAAATACCCATATGAATATATCGGTAGCGTAGAAAACTGGATACGCAATCATACAAGTGATGCTAGTTTTTGATTATGATGATGACGCCCATGCATACTTTGTAGTAACGAAGAAAAATCTACAAGACACATTCTCAGACCCTAACAAAAGGAAGTGCAGAAATAGAAAAAAACAGGTTCCACTCTTTACGAAGAACCTGTCAATGAATAACTATTTTTTTTACAAACATGACATTCATATCAACGTTTGTGGAGATACCATCTACTGTTCCGGCATCTGTATACTGCCAGATACTAAAATGATAATTAAAGTTTGGTACAGAGGAATAATCTGCTACCCAAAAATCATAATCATGTAGATAATTTATATCAAATACCGTCTCAAATAATTGAGAACTGCTGTATACCATTGCTTGGTAGCCAGCATTTTTTATATGGTTCATAAATGTAACAGCAGCTTGCGTACGCTCCTCAGAGGTCGTATTTTCTACACGATCTGTCGCATTACTTACTTCTTCTAAGTCAAATACAATTGGAAGTTGTAGTTTGTATTTCTTTACACGTTCTAGGACAAAGTCCGCCTCAGCACGTGCTTCTTCCGCAGAAACTGCTTGGGAGAAGAAATAAACACCTACATCAATTCCATTTTCTATTGCACCTTGGATATTCTCTTCAAAGTATGCATCATCCATAAGAGCACCTGTTTCATACCCACGATATCCAATTTGAATCATCGCAAACTTCACACCATTGTTTTTAACAGCCGACCAATCGATTGACTTTTGGTGAGATGAAACATCAATACCAATCACAGATGTATATGAATCATCCTCATAGGTTGGAAGCCCATTACGCCATGTTAAGTTATCCCAGTTATATGTATGCATGTTTGGATCAGTCTCAACAAGCTGTTCCTCTAGTAAGAATTGTCTTGCACGATATGCTTGCATATAAATATTGCGAATTGTCATTAATATAAAACAGATTACCACCGCAATAGCAATGGCCCACGTTCTCTTTACTCTTTTCTTTCTACGATAATATCTCATCACTTACCACAGCGTTCTAAATCCCAGTAATGAAACTAGACCAAAGAACTTTCCAAGTGTATGTTGAGAAACGAGTATCGTAAGAATAACTGCATACATAGACGTAATTAACGCAATCATTAAGAACTGGTTTCCTCTCTTCACTGTCGCAAAAAGAGAGCCCATACAAAATGACATCGATAGAAGCATTGCCCATACCCATAGTGCTTCAAGCGTTTGGAAGAAAATAAATATTCCCGCGAGTAATATAAATACTGTAGGAACAAATATAATTCGCGCCACATCACAGTATACATTCTCTGGTTTTTGTCCTTCTTTGCGGTTCAAATAACAATATGTATAAATACTTCCCACAAAGAAAATTGTTAGTCCAATTCCACAGGTGATACATCTTAGGATTAAAATATTCGCAATCAGATTCAATATCACAATAACAACTGATGCCGAAAATGATATCTCAACGCCTTGGAAAGGATTTCCCGCAGCCTTCCATAGTGTAATAAGATCAGACTTGTAGAAATGAAACCTTGAAAACATACTCTCTTTTACAGCCTCAGGTTGTGATTGTTCTATCTGTTCTACAACCTTTGCGCCGCAATAACCGCAGAACTTGCTTTTGTTAGATATTTCTTTTCCACAATTCTTACAAATCATTTGGCACCTCCGCAATAGGACTTCATTATAACACTATTAATTAAAAATCTATTTAGCGTCGTGTATAATTTAGCAATTCTGCTAGTTTACCAGAGATAATTCTACTATCTTCTAGCATGGTCTTTGTTTTAACGTTGTAACTAAAATACAGTAGCAGTGTTAAGAATGTATGCCAACTCATTTGACGTCTGCCAGTTTCCACTGCACTATATGTCTGACGAGAGATACCTAGAATCATGCATAATTCTTCTTGCGAGATTCCAATACGAGCACGAAATACTGGTAAATCATCCGTTAACATTTTAATATATGATTTCTTATCTGATGTTGATAACATCGTAACTTTTTCATTTGACATCACAAATCCTCCATAATGACTATAGATAAATTATGCTGTTGTTATTTTCTATGGTCAATGGACCGTTTCTTGAGATTTCCTAAATATTGCATGAAAGAACAGGGTATTCTCCTAATGTACGTTCTATCACATTATAGTTTAATGCAAAGTGTAGCTATATAGTCATTTCCATAACGGGATAATCTATGTCTGTTGTCACACGATTCATAAAAAAATCTATCATAGCAAGACCATTTTTAAGTTGTCCTCTAATCTGAGTTTCTAAAGTATGGCTAAATTCATATCCATATTCTGGATTTATGGTTATCTTGCCTTCCTCTTCAAGCTCTCTTGAATTAAAAGGTATTGAAAACTTTAAAAGTAATTCCTCATCAGGCTTGTCCCATACAATATCAGCATCATACATGTATATCCAAGGATTCATAAATCCAATCATTAATAATCCACCCTTTTTTTCAATACGCGAGCGGCTTCTTTATATATGTTTTCTAAATCTTCTACATATACATTTGAAACCGGATTAAAAAAATAATATCAAACGTTTCATTTTCAAATGGAAATGGTTTTTGTCATATCGCCTTGAACTGTGTTGATTTTTAAGCCTTCTCTTTTCGCAACCATATCATCTCTTTGTAATTGTGATTTAGAAAAAAATCCATTATAGTGACATCATAACCTTTTTACAGCGAAAACCGGTCCTTGTTGTCCACCACCACAAGCCAAACCTAAGATCTTTTTCCCGGTTGTTTTTTTCAAACCATTCTTTTTGGAACTTTTTTCCCAACGGTTAATGCTACAGAAATTGGATTATTCCTAACTTCTTCTAATTCTTCATGTGTCAATGGTTCCGTATAGTCATTTTTTTATATTATTCCATCTATCTTGATTTATTTTTTTATAATTGTTCATTTTATAAATCTCCTTATAATTTTTATATTATCTGTCACTTGTCTTTATCTACATAGTGGTTTTTCTACTTTGTACCATTTTTTTCTATCTTAATGTTTCATATCAAAGGTCGAGGATGAGTATTTCTTTATTTTTCAAATAAACGACTACCTGGTTGCAATTTCCCCATCCATAAATAGTCTAAAAACGAGTTTTACGACTTTGGAAGCTTCTTTATCGACCATAAAAAAAGAAGTGAAACCACTTCTCTTTTTGAAACTATCTCTTTGTGACATCTTTTTTTCTGCATTGATTTCCAACAACTTATTTGTTAATTGGTTTTCAATACGACGTAGTTCAAGCTGTGCAGCTTCACGCTTGTCACGGCCTTCCTTCTGGATGTTCAATACTTCATCCAATGTAGAAATTAACTGTTCGTTTGTATGTTGTAATGTTTCAATATCAACAATACCACGTTCACTCTCTTTCGCTGTATCAACTGTTGCCTGGTGCAATGTTTCCGCATTCTTCTTGAGAAGCTCATTCGTCATGTTTGTAACTTCACGTTGTGCTTCCATTGCTTGCTTGGAGTGTGTGATACCTAAAGACAATACAATCTGGTTCTTCCAGAGTGGAATTGTATTCGCAAGAGTACTCTGAATCTTTTTCAGTCATAAGAGTATCATTGTTCTGTACCAAACGAATCTGTGGTGCCATCTGGATGGAAACCTGTCTTGTTAGTTCAAGGTCATAGAGTTTCTTTTCAAAACGTACACAAGCCTGTTCTAAATCATTTGCCTTCTGTGCATCTTCAGGTAAGCCTGTCTGCTTTGCCTTTGCGATTAATGCAGGTAATTCATTTGCACGAACTTCCTTCAACTTCTTACGTCCAGCAATGATATACATGCTTAATTCCTTGATGTTTACTTGGTTACGTTCATAGAGTTCATCAAGTAAAGCAATATCCTTCAATAATTGAATTTGATGATCTTCTAAGACACCTGCAATCTTTTCAACGTTAGCTTCTGCCTTGTCATAGCGAGCTCTGAACTCTTCAACCTTTGACTTACCTTTTTCAAATAAACTTGCGAAGAATCCCTTCTTCTCATCAGAGTCAGATGTATTCTTTAAATTTACAACAAGATCTGTGAGGATATTTCCAATCTCACCTAAGTCCTTTGTACGTACATTCTGTAATGCTGTATTGGAGAAATCCGTTACTTTCTTCTGTGCAGCCGAACCATACTGGAGAACTGTATTAGAATCCATGATATCAATCTTCTGTGAGAAAGTATCGATTGTCTTTTGTTCTGCATCACTAAATTCTGTTGCCTCAATTGGGTCAATAGATTTTAGTTTCTCATCTTCTTCAGCAGCTTTTTTTGCTTCTAAGTCAGCTAACTGCTTTTGATTTTCTTCTTGAAGCTCATCAGGCGTTAGCGTAAGTGTGATTTCTGGCTCTGTTTGTGTCTGTGCTTGTGCCTGTGTTTGTGTTTGATTTGTATTATTTTCGCTCATGTCATTCCCCTTCTGTTGTATATAGATTTAGTATACCACGTTGTTTTTTAATTGATATTCATTTTTTTCTCGCGCTGTCTGCGAATCAGATATGTAATAAGTCTGATGATTCCTAACAGTGCTACGATTGCGATAATGATTGCTAGATAGATACGATAGCCAAAGCTGAAGTGTTTTGGAAGAAGCGTATGAAGCTAAAATGCTTATCCTTGATCTTCTGATCTCTTGCGGTTTGGTACTGTGCTTTCATCTCAGATACTCCATTTACTTTATCCATATCTGAGATATAACGTGTGATTGCTTGCCATTCTTTTAACTCAGTTCCATCCGCATTGTACAAAATCATATCTGAAAAATCTTTGATTTCATGACCTGAGGCATCATATGTATGAATGTCTAGCTGATTAAATGTCTTCTTACCCACCGATGGCAACATATTTGCGATGTACAAGTTCGTTACCACAGGATATAACTTATCCTTTTCTACAGGTATATAGAAGCCTGCGTTCGTGCGAACTTCCGCATCGACTACATGATTTAAGATAAAGCGGTAATCGGAGTAATGATACTGCATGCCACTAAAGAATAGTTGTCCATCCACCATCATATCTTTACCCACACTACGATCTAGCTCTGCAACTTTGATTAAATCAGAGCCCTTCATATATACACGAATCAGTGGATATCCAAGTAACCCGTCATTTCCTTTGCCAAGGTTTACCGCATCGTATACTTCCCCAACTGTGATATCACCCTTCACAAGTCCAGAGCGAATAATTCCCTTTGCGGTCAATCCTATCGTAAATGAAGTATCTTTGGTTGTTAACTTGCTTGCATATACATAGGCATCCGTAATGAGATCTGCCATAGAGTTTCCTGTAAAGGCGGAATAATCTTCATACACATCCGTTAGTGGGAAGTTTGTATACCCAATCGATTGGTCCATTGTATATCCATATTGCTTGAGATAATTTTCATTTACATCCGTTTTATATTCTTGAATCTTTGCGCTAATTGTTTGATCGACTGGACTTTCTGCCGTAATAGGAATCAACTGATAATCAATCTTCTCTTTTGTCTTTGCGTTGATATCTAACAAACCAAGATACTTACCAAACATCCCGCAGATACAATCCATGTTTTATTCTTATGAATCGGTTCTGTTAAAACAGTATGGGTATGACCACTGATAATAACATCGATACCATCCACCTTCTGTGCAAGGATTTCATCCTCTGACTTACTAGGGTCTTTATTTGTGCCACTATGAGAAAGGCAAACAATTACTTGTGCACCTTCTTCTTTCAGTTTCTGAACCATCTTCTTGGCAACTTCGATACGGTCAGGGAAAGTGTTATTACCAGCAGCTGTGTAATAGACACTGTCTTCACCCATTACCCCAAATAAGCCAATCTTATATCCACCACGTTCAATGATTTTATATTCTGCACCACCATGATCTTCCCAGGCTTTCTTTAACGCCTGTGATTCTTCATCCTCACCAAATGTAAGATTACTACAAAGAATTGGAGGAGTATTGGTAGAACTTTCAATCATCTTTGTAAGAGAAGCGACACCATAATCAAACTCATGGTTTCCAAGTGTTGTCGCATCATAACCCATCATTCCTAATAGCGATAAATCGGGTGCACTCTTTTCAAATAAGGCATTATAGAAAGTACCCATTGAAAAATCACCTGCATCAACCAGTATCGTATGATCGTTACGATTTGCCGCAATGGTTCCTGCTAGTTGTGCATATCCACCAATCACTTCTGGTTCACCAGTCTCTGTATTCGTCACGCGATAGGAATCGATATGATCATGTAAGTCATGCGTAAATAGAATACGTACCGTCGAACTATCATCCGATTTCGGTTCTTCATCAGCGTATACAACTATAGAAATCATACTTGTAAGTACGGTCATCACAGTTATAATTTTTAATAAAAAAATTTATTCATGTTGCTAGCACCTCTGCGCTTTTTGATTATATCATTTTTGCATATTGAAAAAGAATGAGGAAACCCCATTCTTTAACATTTTTCAAAAATTTTCACTTTATTATGCAAAGTTATATTCTGTCACAATTGGCTTTCTGCCCTCTGCCTTATCTCTATAGTATTCATAGAAACTAATACCTAGATAAGAACCAGAAATATTGTAAACATTTGTATAGCCAAGCTTCTGTAATGCACAGATGACATTGTAACTACGCTGTGAAGAACGACAGTGCAAGTATACAGGAACATCTGTAGGAATTTCACTGAGTCTTTCTCTAAACTGAGACATTGGAATATTCACAGCGTTAATCAGATGTCCCTTTTCAAACTCATCTGGTTCACGAACATCGATAATGCATGCATTATTTTCTACAAGCTCTCTTACTTTGTAAACTGGAACCTGTCTAAATTTATCATGTAAAAGATTTAGTCCTACAAGAGCTGTGTGATTCACAACATCCTTCGCTGTTGAGTAGTATGGGGAATAGCATAGTTCTAATTCCTTTAAGTCTTCAAGTGTTGCGTTCATACTAATCATAGCCGCAATCACATCGATTCTCTTATCTACACTACCCTTACCAACTGCTTGCGCTCCTAAGATTCTTCCCGTAGGCTTTTCAAAAATAAGCTTAAAGAAAAGTGGGTTACTATCTGGCATTAAGCCAACCTTGTCTCCTGGGATTGTATACGCAAAGTCATAGTTATAACCATGTTGTTGGCAATCTTTTTCATTTAGACCTGTGTTTGCTACATTTAAGCCAAAGAGATGGATACAGCTTGAGCCAATAACACCTCTATTACTGTGTGTTTCACCAAACATATGGTCAGCAGCAGCTCTTGCCTGTCTTTGTGCAGGTCCTGCAAGTGGAAGTCTAGTCTTATCATTTGTAAGTCTATTTGTAACTTCGATTGCGTCTCCTACTGCATAAATATCAGGATAGTTTGTCTGGTAGTTATAGTTTACTAAGATTGCCCCTGTCTTACCAAGCTCGATACCACAATCCTTCGCAAGCTTTGTCTCTGGCGCTACACCGATTGCCATAATCACAGCTTCAGCTGGAAGATGTTCTCCACTAGAGAGAACTACTTCACCTTCACCGACTTCTGTCACTGTCTTTCCTAAATAAAGGTTAATACCATTATCAATAATTTCCTTGTGGAGAATCTGTGCCATATCTTCATCAAGAGGTTTCATAACCTGTGGTAAACCTTCCACTAGATTTACTTCTTTTCCTGCTTCGCGGAAATTCTCAGCCACTTCTAGACCAATAAAACCACCACCAACAACAGTTACCTTATTCACATTCTTCGCAGCTACATAAGCTTCAATCTTTTTAATGTCTGTAACATTCTTTACTACAAATACATTCTCACGGTCGATACCTTTAATTGAAGCCGGCAAGATTGCGTTCGCACCTGGTGAAAGTGCTAATTTATCATAACTTTCTGTGAAACTTTCTCCAGTAACTAAGTTCTTAACAACTACTTCTTTCTTGTCTGGATGAATCTCTGTAACCTCATGCTTTACCAAAGCCTTGATTCTGTACTTATTCCAGAACTCTTCTGGATTCATCAAAACTAGCTTATCGCTGTTATCAACGATTCCACTTAAAGCGAAAGGTAGGCAGCAGTTAGAGAAGGATACATTCTCTCCTCTTTCAAACATAATAACTTCTGCTGTTTCATCGATTCTTCTAGCTCTTGCGGCAACACTGGCACCACCAGCTACACCACCTATAACTACAATCTTCATACTCTCTTGTATGATAATTTCGTCCTGAGAAGACGAGATATCATACTCTCCTTTCTGGCCCTTTATTATAATGAAGCTGTCCTGAGTAAGTGTTTATACATCCTACAGCTCAGTTTCAACTGGGACTGTTTACATAGGAGACTATTCTCCACAGTCTGCTTCATAGTTAATTGGTTGGATGTTCCGATACACATGTATTGAGTTCTTATGTCTCGCAAGGATACTGAAGCAGATTACCCGTGGTGACTCAGGTCTAGAAAGGTAATCTCTTTTTTATGCACGTTTACGTCGGCGTTGATATCGCCAAAGAACTTCATTACGCTGCCATCATGGATTCTGATGGTGTCGTATCCAAACCTTTTTCTTTTGAGAATAACGACAAGGGCTTCAATCTGTTACTCTCTCATCTTGCTCCTTACAACAAAGAGTCTATCCTGATCGGCTATGAATCAACCGCTCATTATCAGGAGAATCTTGCTTACTTTCTTAAATCGCTTGGTTATCGAACTGCAGAAATCAATCCACTTCAAACCGCCGCTTTAAGAAAAGCCAATATACGCAACACTAAGACCGATAGTGTAGACGCTAGGTTGATATGCCTCGCTTTAATAAATCATCATATCCAAGGTGACCAGCGAGACTCGGCACGGTTGGATGATCTTTATCAACTTTGTAAGATGAGGATGGATACCATGAAGAAACGAACTACCTGTAAGATTCAATTTGTAGCTATCATGGATCGGATCTTCCCTGAACTGGCTTCCTTTTTTGATAATAACCTCCACACCAATACAATCTATCGCTTGATTGAGTCTTTTCCTCTACCTTCTCAAATAAAGAAAACTCGAATTGATATTCTCACCAAGCTTCTCCACAAAGCTTCTAAAGGCCATTTCAAGAAAGAAAAGGCTCAAAAACTGAAGAATCTGGCAGATATATCTGTAGGAATCCCCTCTGACATATTTGCCTTCCAAGCTCAACAGTTGGTTCATCAAATCGAGTTCTATACAGATCAGATTCAAACAATCGAAGAAAGAATCAATACGAATCCGGATGTTATGAGCTCACCCCTCATGACAATCCCTGGAATCGGTACTTTCTGTTTTGCTTGTATTCTATCTGCTATAAAAATATAAACGATTTTGATGGTCCCTGTAAAATACTTGCCTATGCCGGCTTGGATCCTGTCATCAGGCAATCAGGAAAATTTAACGCAAGTCATACCAGAATGTCCAAAAGAGGAAACAGTCTACTCTGCTATGCACTAGTCTGGTCTGCTGGAAATGTGGTGAAGAATAATAATACGTTCGCTGAATACTACCGCCATAAGACGGAAGATCAGGGAAAGTCACATTATCAAGCACTTGGACACTGTGCCAAAAAGTTGGTTAAATCCATCTACCACATGCTCAAATATAACGAATCATTTAATCTTGACTAAACTTTTTTGAATTTCTCCTCCCTAGGAGATGTTTTCGTCATGCTCTGTCAATTCAATATATTTTTTATTGACAGTTCATAGTTGGTCTCCTTTTCTTCACGAAACATTCTTTCTTTTTCTAAATTGATATACCAAAAATACCACAAACCGTCCATAAAATTAGACTAATGAAAGCTTCCTTTGAAAGTTGTGCGGGAGATCCTGGAAACATTAACAGCACAATGAAACTGGCTGAAATTAGTGAACCGAACACGCACAGTACTTTTTTTCCATCTTAGATTTTGCAAAGGGATATACTGATGAAACTTACATACATATACGCTACTGCCGCAAGCACACTTGCCATATCTACAATGTAGATAATTACACGTCTACCAACAAAGGCTCCAATCAAACTAATCGCACAGACAAAGAGAATAGCATATGGTTGTACACCTTTCTCGTTTTTTTGATGCTGTATTTTTGGGCCCTAAATGCTTTCTTTGGGATAAACTCGCAATCAGTTTACTCGATGCAATCATAAAGCCATTGATTCCACCAATGACTGCAGCTGCCAAGGCAATTAACATGATATAGAATCCAGCTTTACCTAAGTGTTGAATCACCGCATCCGCAACAGCCCAATGCGTCTTCATAGCTGCTTCAGGTGAAAAGCCTAATCCAGCTATAGTATTTAATGCTCCATAAATGAATATACCAATCAATACCGAAATCCCTACGAGTAACGTAGATTTTTCAGGTTTAAAGCCAAGTTCTTCCGAAACCTGTGGTACTACATCAAACCCTACAAATAAGAAGGGAGCTATCGCTATGATCTTTGAAATCTCACTGAACGAAAAGTGGTAGTTTTCCACATAGTTTTGATGAAAGACCTGCAAATCACTTCTCATAAACATCAAGCATAGAAGTCCTGATACAATGACAGCCAAAAGAATGCTCATGATATTTTGCACCTTCGTGCTAATTTTTAACCCTTGAATATTGATGTAACCAAACAAAATAATGACAGCAGACATCACAAGTACATCCGTTAGATAGATAGGATATCCCGAAATGGAATATAGATAGAAGAAATCCATCTTTGCACCAAATATCTCACGTAACAGAAGAACAAATGCGCCTGCATTAAGTGGAACCATGCTTAAATAACAAAGACTTAGGGACCAGCCTACCACAAAGCCATGTACCTTGCCTAAATGATTTAAAGCATAGGTAAACTCTCCACCATCTTCTCTATGATTCTCGAGCATGATGTGATAGCCATTTTGTATCACCATGATAAAGACACCACCAATCAAAAGCCCGATAAAGGTATTGATTACACCTGCTTCTTTTAAGAACTTTGTACCTGGAAGTGTAAAGGAACCCCAGCCTATAATGGCTCCAATTACTAATCCAAGAACATCGATATATCTTAATTTTTTATCCATCTAAGCGAACTTTTTTAGCAATGATATTTCCTACAACACCACCGATTACTAAGACTACAAGGAAGATCCATCCGGATAGTGAGAAGTTTGCGATTGGAGTATATAAAGCTCCTACGTTACATCCGTTAGAAAGTCTTGTACCAAATCCCATCGCAAAGCCGCCAATTGCATAGAATAATGCCTGCTTTGGATTCATCTTCCAACTTGACTTGCAGAAGGAGATGAAGTTATTTGATGTAAGCATGTATACAAATGTACCTAATACGATACCTACGTTCTGTACATTGATTGGGTGTTCAAAGAAAGGCATTTGGTAAGGACCTGCAGCCCCCTTTGTAAATTCAACAATTGTTTCTACCTTAACACCAAACAACATGAGTAACTTACCAAACCAGAATCCGTAAGGAGTACTTGCACCCCAACCTGCTTTTGTAACACCCATGAGTAATACGAATACTGCAGAGATGACAAGAACAGCCGTTCTTAAACTCCAAGGACGTGCGAAGATCTTCACATAACCTTCTTCACTGCATGGACAAACAGCTTCTGTTTCATCAAGAGACTTCTTTTCAGCAGCTAACTGTACCGTTTCACTACCAATGCCAAAGTAAGTTCCTGCTTCCTTTCTCTTCTTTTCATAGAGATAACTTAACTTCACTACGATCAAGCAAAGAATACCAGTTAGAATTAACGCACCTAAGTAACCCTGTAAACCATCAAATGCAAATAAGTCTGGGAAGTATACACCATTCTTATCACCAAACTTGATTAAAGAATCCTGTACCCAGCTTGCTGTATTCTGAATTGGGAAGCCTACAAATACACCAATACAGAAGAATAGTAAGGTAACAATACCTCTAGGAAATGCCGCAACTAAGTCTGTTAGTACACCTGATGCACAACATGACGCAAACGCCATACCAAATCCGAAGAGAAGACCTCCTAAGATCAAACCTAAGTTAATTGGGTTTACCCAAAGATCAAACTGGGAAACATCCGCATTATATAGGACTGCTGTACTAACTGCAGCCGAAACGAAAAACATAAACATCAAGGCTCTCATGAGCTTTGTAGAACCACCCTTATAGGCACGGTTTACACTTCCCGCAAAGCCCATAAAGCCTCTCGCTAAAGCGTAACCTAAAATTGCGCCCATCATTAATCTGAAATACAGCATTGAGGAACTTAATCCAAACATGCCGAATAAGATTACAATTGCCAACAATATAAAGCCAGCAATTCTCTCCATTTGTTTCATACTTTTAATTTCTCCTTTTTCTTCCATGATAAAACCATCCCCCATATGGAAGCCCTATCACCTTCATACGAATTGACATAGAAATGTGCAGAGCTAATGTAGGCTGTTCCTCTGCTCTATGTTTTTTTCTACTATATCACAATTCTTATTATCATAAATTCCATGTTACATATATGAATCTAATTCAAATCTATTTTGTAAAATTCACAAACAAAAACCTCCATCTTTTCGAAAGAATTCTTCGAGATGGAGGAAATACCAATCTACTTGATTTTTTTAACTACTATCCTTCTAGATAATATGCATATGCCTTATCAGCACGTCCAGCTGTATGTGAAGCACCTTCATATCTTGTTACGAAGATTGTAGCTGCCTCAGCTGCACCTTCTGCTGAATCCGCAACACTCTGTAATCCAACAAGAGTACTGTTATACGCACCTGTTAACTCATGTGTTAAGAAAGCTAACTGTCCTTCAACCGTTGTATAGTCGAGGCCATTATTTGCACAATAGTTAACTAAGTTTGTATATCTACCGCCACCCCATTGGCATAAACCGTAATAGGATGAGCCAGCAGTTGGATTAAACTTGGATTCTTGCCACATATTCGCCAAAACACCACAAGCAGCTGCCTTAGACAAACCAAGTGTACCCGTTAGGTAAGAATAGATTGTCTGATAATTACCAGAAGTATCTACTGGTCCAGTGGACACATACGCTCTTGTGACATTAATTGTATAAGAAGCAGTAGAAACATTCCCATTCTTATCTGTTGCAGTTACAGTCGCTGTATAAGTTCCTGCTTTTGAGATATCACCATCAACCGCAACTGTATAGTTACCCTTACCATTTTCCGTTGAAGCAGTTAAACTACCATCTATTGGATCAATGACTGAGGTAATATTAGAGAAAAGATCATACGAACTTCCAGCTTTAATATCAACTTTACTAGCAGCCAAAGTAATCTCTGCAGGTTTTGTGTCCACAACATTTACACTCGCTGTAAATGTCTTGGAATTTGTTAAACCAAACTTAGACTCTTTACCAGATAAAATCAGTTTAACTGGATAGGATCCAATTGCACTAGCATCAATCTGCCCATCAATCTTTAAATCACCAGTATGTTCCGCAACGAGTGTATGTACATCAAATGTACTTCCATACTCAGCTGTCGTAATACCACTCATGTTAAGTCGAAGTGAATCATATAACCTAGCCTGTGATAATAACATCTGTTTATTCATATAGTCTCTTCTTGCGAGCACATAACTAAGTGCAGTACCACCTACCATGCAAGCAGCCAAAACCAAACGCAAGAAATTTCTTTATCGTCATTTTTTTAATCTATGTTTCATATGAAAATGATACACGAAAAATTATTTAAAACGTCAAATTTAGCGCATAAAATACACAATTTTCACATAAAATTAACACAATATTCATTATGTTAAAACATGCATGCATAATATATGTAAATTTCTTACAAAAAAATTTACTTGCATATCCAACTATTTTATTGATAAACGTGCATGCATGTAAACATATAAAAAGTGCTAAACTATCGCCCAGCACTTTTTAATACTATTTCTGTGTCATCTTTAATAAATCTTCTAGCGAAGGAGAATCACTTGTTTTTGGAGGTTGAACCTTAATTGTGAAATCAAAGTCAGCCTCAATGAGCTCACTCATATCGCTATCTGGATTCGATACTAATCTTGTGGATTGACGTAAGATTGCGTCTTCAATCATATTACGTGCAAGTCTACCGTTACCAGCTTCCATAGCATTGATACTCTGTACTTCATTGAAATACGCAGTTAGCTTATCCTTAACAGCTTCATCAATATGATAACCTTTACCCTTTGCTTGTAGACAAGCAATCTGATAGAGTTCTTCACCTGTGTAGTCCTTGAAGTTGATGATATTTGGGAAACGTGACTTTAGACCTGAGTTAGACTCTAGGAATACAGACATTTCCTTCTTATATCCCGCCAAGATAACGATTAAGTTATCCCGGTTATCTTCCATTGCCTTTACAAGTGTATCGATACACTCTAATCCAAACGCATCATCTTTTCCACGATGTAGAGAATACGCTTCATCGATAAATAGCACACCACCAATTGCAGACTTGATTACCGACATCGTTAATGGAGCTGTTTGACCAACATATTGCGCTACTAAGTCTGATCTAGATACTTCCACAAGCTGTCCTTGTGTTAACGCACCAATAGCCTTCATATAACGAGAAATCAATCTTGCAATCGTTGTCTTACCAGTACCAGGATTACCTGTAAAAATCATATGTTTAGAAAGCGTTGCTGTCTTCATGCCCTGCTCACGACGCTTTTGTTGCATCGCAACCAAGGATTGTAAAGAAGAAATATACGCCTTCACTTCATCCAGACCGATAATCTCACTTAATTCACGATTTACTTCTTCAAGTTCCTCACTGCTATTGCGTGAGCGACTCATCTGAATATCTTCTTCTTTGATTGTGGCAACAGGAATATCATTCTTCACTGTCATCTTGATTTCTTCCATATTTCCCAGGGAATGGTCTAATACTGCCTGTCCTAGAGATACATAGAAATCATAGAAGTTAGAACTAATAGAAGCAGCACCTAAATCCTTATTAAAGTGTTGAATAACCCATTCCTGAACAGAATCTTCAACTACTAATTTAATCTTTAAGTTTTCTTCCGCCTTCTTAATCAAATTTTCAGTTTGAACCTGAACAATTGAACGAATACTTTCATCATCTAACTTCTTTAAGGTAACAGTATCCAACACATGGTACATGAAATCTGCCCCAAAGGCATCTTGAACCTTTGATACACTACCTGTTGTCATAAATACAAGATACTTACCACTAACGCTTAAAGTATCAACACTGTCCTTTACAAGACCAGTTTGATTTTCTACAAGTACACCCTTATTTAATACATAACGTTTGTTTAATACACAGCTACCCGTTGTAACAAGTGAACTAATCATACGCAAGAATGCTGGAAACCCATTTTCAAAGTTCTCAAAGCAGATAACAGAACCGTTACCAGAGATAGCCTCATATAAGTCCTGTAAGAAAATCTGTTCCTGTGCTGATGATGTATAACGACTCATATCAATCGTATATACTTCATCACTGATAAATACTTGACGTTCATATAAAGAACGAGCCATCTGAGTAACTGCTTCATGTCTACCAGAGCCCACAGGCCCAGAAACAAGAATAACATTCTTCGCTTTTCCTGCTTCTTCTCCCATTAAATATGGTCTTCTAAATGCATTTACCATCTGATGGATTGCGTCTTTTTGTCCCATCACCTTGGAGATAATCACATTGTAGATATCATCGAATAACTTCTGTGAGTTGAATTCCTTCTTCTCAACAGGTTTTTGTTCAACTTCAGTTAAACCATAGTCACGCTTTAAATCACGTTCTAATACATCCATACTCATTGCGGAGATATCTAAAGGCTCATCCTTTTTCTGTAGCGCCGCATGCATATCCTCTAAATCTTTTTGTTGTTTACGCAAAATCGCATTTAGTTCCTGCATTGCTTGGTCTGGCTGTTTTAGGATGTTTAAGTTTTGACTTTGTTCATTACTATCAATACTTAATGTGATTTGTTCGGACGCATCTGTAGATTCATAAGCACGCTTTTTGCCTAAGACCTCATTCCAAAGTCTTTCTTTTTCCTCTGTTCTACGATCTTTTGACATTACTCGTCTCCTTTATGGCCAACTTCAATCATACCATCACTTGTTAAGCCATCCTTCTTTAATACAGCATTCAAAGTAGCCATATCAGCAGATAGATTAATAAAGTCCTGGTCTGTATAACTTGCAATCATATTCTTCATCGCATCATTGATTAATACAACCGTCTTTCCTAACTTCTCTTTTGTTTCTGCATAGTTAGGGTCGGTCTGTGCCGTCTGAAGAGCGTCATATTGTTTTAGAATCCGCACAAGGATTGGTAAATAATATTCATACAACTTCTTAAGTTTTCCTTTAGATGCAGGGAAAGTTGTTTCTAACTTCTGTGCCTGTTTTAAAAGTGCACATGTTTCAAATAATCCATTTGAGATTTCTTCATCCGGAATTGCGTCATTAAGTGCGTTAATTTGATCAATATAGCTCTGGGCGCTAGAAGATGGTTCCTCAACCTTTACTTCTTCCTTCTTCACATTTGTTGGTGTAGCTTGTACATCGATGACATCTGTATTCTGATAATCATCTGCCTGCTTAGAAACTTCTCTTAAAATCTGTTCATACGATTCTGGGTAGTTCGCACCAAATACATTGAGTCCACTTACCAAGATACCATTGCGGTATACATCCAAATTAGAAAGCGACTTATATTCACCATTACGTACACGTAATTCAATTCCTGTACTAACATTTAAGGCAGTATGCGTTCTAAACCATTTACGTAAGAAAATGTTATTCTTTGCCATCTGTGATGCGGAAATATTTGAAGCGCGATTTCCCGCATAGTATGTAGATGAGGAATAGCTAGCATATGGGTTTGATCTTTGTTCGTTTCTCTTTGAAGCATTTACCGCTGCCATTACAATCGCAAATACGATACCAACAATAATTAACATAGGTATAAATGTTCCTCCTCCAAGAAAAAATATTAAGAAGAATATCCAACCAAAATCAGAGTTCTTTCTGTTTTTCATTTTTATAACCTCTCACCAGTGAATTATAGCATATTACACGATTTTTTATATCTCTTCAATCGCATTCTATATACTTGATTTCATTTACGAATCAAAGAAAAAATGCTAGTGTTGAAACTGAGAATACGAGGTTGTATGAATAAATTTGTAAAACTATATATTTCCTGGTTTAAAATTGGTCTATTTACCTTCGGTGGTGGGTATGCAATGATTCCGATGATTCAAAAAGAAGTTGTTGATAAACATCATTGGGTGACGGCGGAAGATATTCTAAATTACTATGCAATCAGCCAATGTACACCAGGCGCAATCGCAGTCAACTTATCCACATTCATCGGTGGAAAGATTGATGGTCTCCTTGGGGCGCTCATTTCCACACTCGGTGTCATTACCCCATCTATTATTATCATTAGTATCATCGCAACTTTCTTATCCAACTTCTCCTCATTAGAAGTTGTAAAACACGCACTCGCTGGAATACAGATTGCTGTATGTGTGTTGATGTTTGGTGCAGTCAAAAACCTATTCAAAACAAGTATTATAGATATTCCAAGTCTACTTATCTGTCTAGTGGCATTCTTGCTAGCGTATTTCACAAACATTCCTACCGTCCTATTGGTAATATTGGCCGCAGTATTTGGCTATGTATTCTATACATACAAAAATAAGATTCACCTCAAATAAGCAAGTCTCTTTCACAACAATCTCTAAGATTGTTGTTTTTTTATAGCCTTTTGGTTATATATAACTAACTTATCGTGTAAAATAGTCTATGCGAAAGGAATTCTAAACATGATAGATAAAAAACTTTTAGCCCTTTTTAGGGCATAATAAAAAAATATATTCTATGCAGTTGGTCTTATGATAGTAGGTTTATTTGCTAATCTTGCAATCACCGCATCCATCTGTTATGCCATTCAATATGCTGCAGAATATACATCCTCTGGTAGTAATGCACAAGGGTTCATTCTACCGGCGGTGATTGTAATTATTGCGATGATAGTTCGCTATGTTACTTCTCGAATGATTGGTGATTTAAAGGATACTTTAGGCAGAAACGTAAAGAAAGATCTACGTCAGAAAATCTATGACAAGATTATCAAGCTGGGTGTTCGTACAACCGACAATATGAGTATGGCTGGTTTAACACAGTTATCCATGGAAGGCGTTGAACAGTTAGACCTATACTACTCTGCATATATTCCGCAATTCTTCTATGCGATGATTGCACCTATTATCTTGTTTGTAGTCACTGTACGTATCAATTGGGCAGTCGCACTCGTATTGCTCGCATGCGTTCCGCTCATTCCAATGTCAATTATTGCTGTATCCCGTTACGCAAAGAAAATCTTTGCGAAGTACTGGGGTAAATACACATCCATGGGAGATAGTTTCTTAGATAGTGTACAAGGTCTAAAAGAACTAAAGATTTTCCAAGCTGATGCGGCACAAAATATCAAGATGAACGAAACAAGCGAAGAGTTCCGCAAGATTACGATGAAAGTATTGGTCATGCAGCTAGCTAGTACAACAATTATGGACATGGTTGCATATGGTGGTGCTGGTCTTGGCATTGCCTTAACAATTCACGCTGTTGTAAACGGAAGCTTATCTGCATACTCTGCATTATTCTTAATTCTTGTAGCAGTAGACTTCTTCTTACCACTACGTGCATTTGGTTCCGCCTTCCATATTGCCATGAATGGCGCAAGCGCAGGTAATAAGATTCTCTCATTACTTGCTCAACCAGATCCTGTATGGGGTAGTGAAACAGTAGACGATACAGATATTACAGTGAAAGATGTTACCTTCTCTTATGATGGAACTCGTGATGTATTGAAACATGCATCCATGAACTTGGTTCAACTGGCATGTACGCAATTGTAGGTGAATCTGGTTCAGGTAAGTCTACAGTTGTAAATTTATTGTTAGGTGCATATCACCCTCAACAAGGTTCAATTCTTGTAGGCAATAAACCTTTGGAGACATTAAGTAGAGAATCATACTACTCTCACATTTCAGTTGTAAGTTATAACACCTATATCTTTAATGAAACAATCCGTCAAAACTTTATGCTTGCAAAAGTAAATGTAACGGAAGACGAAATCTTTGCTGCTCTGAAAAAAGTAAATCTCTATGATTTTATTATCGATAACGGCGGCCTAGATAAAGTTATTACAGAAGACGCCGCAAACATTTCTGGCGGACAGAAACAACGACTAGCACTTGCAATCAATCTAGTCGCAAACAAAGATGTCTACATCTTCGATGAAGCCACAAGTAATATTGATATTGAAAGCGAAGCAATCATCATGAATAACATTAAGGAACTCTCTAAAGAGAAATCCGTGATTGTTATTTCACATCGTTTAGCAAATATTATTGCGGCTGATACCATCTACTACATTGAAGATGGTGAAGTAAAAGAGGAATGGTACACACAATGAACTCATGAACATGCATGAAGGTTATGCAAAACTATATACCACACAAAAGAAACTAGAAGAAGGCTATACGGAGGTGATCGCATGACAAACGAGAAATATGTCCGCCGTAGTGGCGTTGTGATTATGGCAAGTCTTATTACTTTACTAGGTTCACTAGCATACATAATGATTCTTGCTGTAATAAACGGTTCTGTAGGTTTCATTGTTGCGATGGGTGTAACTCTCATGGGTGCAGTTGGCATTGCCAAATCACTTGGGGAAGCAATCCCGCTCTCGTATGGCACAATCATTGCCCTAACTATCGGCTTTGGATTATTACGTGGTTTCTTACGTTACCTAGAACAATATAGCAACCACTACATCGCATTTAAGTTACTTGCTGTATTACGTGACAAGATTTTCCGTGCATTACGTATTCTTTGTCCTGCAAAACTTGAAAGCAAGCAAAAAGGCGCAATCATCTCAATGATTACAGCCGACATTGAAACATTAGAAGTATTCTATGCACATACGATTTCTCCAATTTGCATAGCGATTATCGTATCAACCTGCGTTACTTTGTTTGTTGGATTTACAGTAAACTGGTATCTCGCATTCATCGCATTACTTGGATATCTAACAATCGGTATTGTTGTGCCAATGATTTCTTCCAGCAGATTAAAGGAATCTGGTGTACGCTATCGTTCAGAATTTTCGTCCTTTAACGCTTACTTCTTAGATAGTATCAAGGGTATTAAGGATATCGTGCTTATGCACGCACAAGATCAGCGTAAAGATGAAGTTAACAAACGTTCTGATTCACTTCTTCTTGAAACAAAGAAGATGAAACACGATACAGCAAAAGCGACTGCAGAAACAGAACTGAGCGTTTCTATCTTTATCATCCTTACATTAATCGTAGGTATTATCTTAGTCGCAAATAACAGTTTAACAATCGGTAAGATGTTAATCGGTGTAACAGCAGTATTTGGATCTTTTGGTCCAGTTATCGCTATCTCTGCACTACCAGGCAACTTAACACAGACATTCGCATCTGGTGATCGTGTACTGAACTTATTATCAGAAAAGCCAGCAGTAACACCAATCACAGAAGGTAAGGATTTCACGTTTGAAAACTTAGAAGTAAATCACTTGTCCTTCTCTTATGATGGTAAAACACAGGTACTAAAAGATATCTCTATATCCACAAAAACTGGTGAGATCGTTGGTATTGTCGGTGAGTCTGGTTGTGGTAAGTCAACATTCTTAAAACTATTACTTCGATTCTGGCAAAAAGAAACAGGAGATATCCTCTACAACGGTATTGATATTAATGAAATTAATACAGATAGTTTATTATCAAATGCCACAATGGTAAGCCAAACAACATATCTCTTTGATGACACTGTTGAAGAAAATCTTCGTATCGCTAAACCAGAAGCTACGATAGAGGAAATTCAAAATGCATGCCGCATGGCATCTGTCCATGACTTTATCATGACACTACCAGACGGCTACCAAAGCAAAGTCGGAACACTTGGAGATAATCTTTCTGCAGGCGAAAAACAACGCATTGGATTAGCCCGTGCATTTCTACGTGGTAGTAAGTTAATCTTGTTGGATGAACCTACAAGTAACGTAGATAGTATCAACGAAGGCATTATTCTTAAATCTCTAAAACAACAAAAACACGATAAATGCATTATCTTGGTATCCCATCGTGAATCAACAATGGCAATCGCTGACCGTATCTATCGTGCATCGGAAGGTGTCATGCATGAACAAAACTGAAGAAAAACGTCAACGTGAGATTTCTATCGTCACAAAGATGATTGAAGTCTATTGTAGAAAGAAACATGGCACAAAAGATGGTCTTTGTCCCGAATGCCAGGAGTTACTTGATTACGCTACAATGCGCAGTAACCACTGCCCATTTATGGAGACAAAAACCTTCTGTGCAAACTGCCGTGTTCACTGTTACAAACCAGAAATGAGAGAAAGAATTAAAGAAGTAATGCGCTTTTGCGGTCCAAGAATGTTGTTATATTATCCACTCGCAACGATTCGACATCTCATTGAAAGCATTAAAGAGAAAAGAAAACTGGAGAAACAGAAATGAATTTAAAAAAGATATTTTGGATAGTACTAGGAAGTATCAGCCTTGGGGTTGGTGTCATCGGTGCATTCATTCCACTACTACCATCTTTCCCATTCTTACTACTCGCAGTATTTAGCTACAGTAAGAGTTCTGAAAGACTGCACAACTGGTTTATCAACACTAAGATGTACAAAAACAATTTAGAGAGTCACCTTAGCGGTAAAGGTATGACAAAAGCCGCTAAGATTCGCGTGATGTGTACAGTTACTGTATTTATGTTATTCGGATTTATTATGATGATTCGTAAGGCATTGTATATTCCATGTGCAATTCTTGGGGTCGTATGGTTAGGCCATATGATTTACTTCATCTGGGGTGTCAAAACTCGAGTAGATGATTCTACAGAATAATTGTTTTACAACAAAATTTGTCGTGATAAGATACCAATGAGGTAATTATCATGGCAAATTTTTTATTGTTATGCTGGGAATTCTTTAAAACCGGTTTATTCTCCATCGGTGGTGGACTTGCAACAATCCCCTTCTTACAAGAGATGTCATTAAAGTATGGATGGTTTAGTCTAACAGACTTAACGACCATGGTCGCTATCAGCGAATCAACACCTGGACCAATGGGTGTCAATATGGCAACCTATGTAGGTAATCACGTATATGGTTTCGTCGGCGGTATCGCTACTACACTTTCTGTTACAGCACCAGCATTTCTATCTATTATTCTGATCGCAACAGCGCTTCAAAAATTTGAAGACTCTGTAATTGTACAAAATGCATTCATGGGCTTAAGACCTGCAGTAGTAGGTTTAATTACATCTGCAGTGATAGGTATCTATTTACTAGCATTATTTGATATCACTGCATTCCAAACAACAAAATCTCTTTTCAGTTTATTTAAGTGGAAGCCTATCATCATATTTGCATGCATGCTAGCAGTATATCACTTCAAACCAAAGACACATCCAATACTATTTATTCTCGTAGCTGCAGTTATTGGAATTTTATTGAAACTATAATTTTGTATAACGCATCTAATATTAGTAATTTGGTTATTGGTATTTTTTTGATAATAGAAACCAAAAATTGTAATTTGTTTAGATATGAAAAAGTAAATTAGGTTTAAGGGGATAAAATGTTGATAGAAAATAGACCTGAGTTTGATAAAATAACATCATTTGACGCGTTTAATAAATACTATTGGTATCGTGAAGAACTTTCACAAATATGTAAATCTATTGGATTAGAATACAGAGGTACAAAACAAGAACTCAATCACATTATTGAACAGTATTTTTAAAGGGAATTTAATTAAAATATCATCAATAAAAAAAGGAAAAAGAAGAAAGTTGAAAAATGTTACTGCTGATACACCGTTACTTGAATGTGGCTTTTCTTTTAATGCAAGGTTCAGAGAATATTTCTCTGTTTTAACAGGTATCGCACCATTTAAATTTACTGCTGATATGGCAACAGCTTGGAGAAAAAAATAAAAAGAGAAAATGATTTGAGTTTTACAATTCAAGACATGCTGAAAGTTTATTATGGAAAATCGAATTATGCCAAGTATGATAATTCAGTTTGTCAATGGAATCAATTTTTTTGAAGGATTTCTGTGCAGACGAAAATAGTTGCAACTACTCGAACAAATTAAAAAGTAGCTTCTATTCTTTGGAAGGAAGTCAGAAATTCAAAAAAACGAAAAAAATTTATTCAGAGAATCTTTTGGCTGAATATGCCAGTAAAAATAAAAGAGTATTGCAAGTAGGATATTCTTAACTTGCTAAACTAACAATTCGATATTAGCTAACATAAAACAGTAAATTAGAAAAAGATTTACTGTTTTTTTCTTTTAGTCTAAGAAAGTGGAAAAGGAGTACACAAGGAAGAAAAAAATAATCGGCTGAACATCAAACAAAAAGTAAGTATCTCCCAAACAGGAAATACTTACTTTTTTTACATTTAAAATATGCATATGAAAATATGTCTCTATTGAATGTCTTCTTCCGTACGTACTTCATAAATCCCATCACAGAATAATCCATTTACT
>BNJV01001215.1_pt1 | contig 103035 bp, 129 predicted proteins | sample 8540591 | NCBI WGS metagenome assembly BNJV01 (sample SAMD00202457, study PRJDB9452) | human saliva metagenome | host: Homo sapiens
GGGGCCAGCGACAGCGAATATCTCTCCGTGGAGGCAGGAGATATTCACTTAATACGATGCTCACTTATCCATCTTCAGAGATATGTTCTCCAGAAAGCGAGGTCAGCCGAACCAATGGTTTTTGTACTTTGCGAGCCTTCACCGTCATTTTTGGCTCGAGCTCCCTGTCCCACGAATTTCAAGATGCTCAACACTCTGCAGATTGCCTCCACTGTCGTCTTCGTAGTCGGATCCGCGACAGTTTAAGTCGCACTTCGAACTTCCTTCAAAGGCAGCCGGAGGCGGATAACGTTCAGTTTCACCCTCGAAAGTTTTGTGCCTGATGTTACCATTCAATTTTCCCCACGTAACACGTCCGTCCGCAGCCTGGCCAGCGCCGCATCACAGTTTCCGGACGATGTCAGTGAATCGTCCTCATATCGGCGCGGAGTTATCCGCATGGCATAGCGATTTCGAGCAGAAAGCGAATATAAAGCTCTTTTGCCTGTACCGTCTTTCACACACTGCCGGGAATGTCAGCGCGCGGAACTCTTCTTCAAGAAAACATCTTTCACCGGAAAGCCTCAGCACAGTGTTTTCCGAGCTTACCAGTTTATAGAAGAGCAGGAACAGTCGATCGTCGTCGCAGAGCACAGATCTCTTTCGACACCGTGCCGCCTGCTCCGGTTAACAGATTCTCCTTCGTCCTCCTCCCAAACCCGAGCAGATGAGCGTCGCGTATTCTCGAAACATTGAGACGGAACGGTCCCCAATATTTCACCCGGACGCATCCGCAAAATCAAACCAAACCGAGCAGTCTCCGTCCAGTCATGAGAATACTTTCGTTCGCCTGTTTCTCCAGCATGAACCAGCACGAAGTTCATTTAATCACTTTTTCCGAAAACGCTGTCTTCCTCAGGCGCCCCGTTCTCCAGCGCTCAATCTTCCTGCTTCAAAATCCTTCCGACAGCAGTCCAGCTACGCCCCTCGCAGCCTCCGTGCCGCAGCGTGCTTCCGCCTTCGCATAGAGTGACGGATTCACCTGTACGACCGCCCGGCTAAACCAGCACCGTTCTCACATATTGATCATGATCGATTTTCTCCGGCTTTGCGCATCGTTCCAGCACCATAAGACGCAATCGCCTTCTCCCCGGCGAGCGTTGCCTCGTTCGCTCGCATCCACTGTGTTTTCTTCCTTTTCTGGGTTCCTTGCCAGAGATGGTCGAGTTAATTAATCCCACGACAGTTCTTCCTTTCTTCACTGGTGCATGGTCCGTATTGTTGTCGCCGCCTGCCCCCGACCGTTTCAGCCCAGCGTCGAACTAACCGGAGATCTTCCGCTTCCGAACCGTCACGTTCGAACAGGTCGAATCTTCCGCCACCGCTCGAAGCCCACGGAGCCTTGAAATGCGGCGACGTGCGCCCGTTCTCCATCAGCCTAGGGCCAGTTCCACTGCTTCCATTCGAAGTCGATATCCCGACAGCCAGGCCGCGGGGTCTCGCAGCCGCCCGAGTTCGCCTCATCCTCGACAGTGTGGCCCGCTGCCTTCTCGAGCGCGTCTCCACGCCTTTTCCTGTTTTCTGCCCGAGCGACTGTCGCATTAGTCCGAGCATTTCGCCCGCCTTTGTTCTTCGGTGCATCACTGCATAAACCCACGAGTTCGCCTGTTGATGCATACGGTTCATACGGCGACACTGCGGTGTTGCGCGTCGCCGCCCGCACCGTTTCTTTACAAAACCGGCCTCTTCGAGGGCGATGAACAGTCTGTTAAAGCTCGAACACCACCTTCCTCTACCGTAAACAGTAGCATTTAATCATCAGAAAATGAAACCATTCAGAAAGTTAAGACATCCGCCCCGACCTCTTCGCATGCCACACAGCCATTTTTCAGAGTACATCACCTGTCCTGCCCACCCTGGGGAACATAAGACAAGGAAAATGACCTCGAAAATAAAATGGACCCTGAAAATACGCTTGATGCTATTCGACCGTCGAATACTACGAAAGAAGATACGCAGTCAGTTGCGTCACGAAGTTAGCCGCCCACAGAACAGCTGCAAAGATTAAAACAGCTTTCATTTTCAACCATTCGTCCCACCCTTCTTTGCCGAGTAGCGCCACGGTCTTCTCCGTCTTCAGCCTTATCGTCTGGCCAACATGCGCCGACTCACCCGCGTGTTCGTTCCTCCGCGTTATCCGCTTTTTTCTCCCAGCCCAACATCCATTTGCGTCTTCTTTTCCGGACACAGCCGGATAATAAAACATTCATCTCTTTTCATCCATTTCTTTTATCGATTTACTCCAGTTTGTTATGATTCTCTTCGATATTATCTTCGATGACAGTTTCGAAAGTTCAGGGCCCCGAAAAGTCCCGTAGTTCTGGCAATATCGATATTCTTTCCTCCGGTATGCACCATAAAGCCACTCGCGGTTTACGTTTCAACGTTTGCTGATGGCGATACAGCGGTAACACAGAACAGCATCATGGCACAGCCTTCGTGGTCGTTCCTCCACAAAGCAACACAGTTTTTCGGTGCCCGCTCTTCCTTCCAGGTTATCCCGACCGTCCCACGTTTCCAGGTTGCAAGACGGAAGGAAGATCGTATTTCACTGGCGCTCAATACTTACTTCAGAAATACGTATTGCGCCCAGTTAATCGCCCTCAATAAATCTCCATACCGTTCAACCGATATCTCGGGAAAACGGGAGCCGCCCGAGCGGTCCAGCCCCGGCCTGTACCCTCGCTGAAAATTGTTTAGTGAACTGCCTGATTCCGCCGCATAGCCCGGGATACAGAGAGATTCTCGACACCTTCTCCGTCTGTAAGTTGAAATTTCTTGGGCCAGTCCGTCGTCATCATGCCGTTATTGTCAGGCGCCTTTTTCCGCTGGGAGATCGCCGAGAGCAACGGTGTCCAGAAGAGGTCGTAGCTTGTTCCGTTTTCTTCCTCGCAGTTAAAAACGAGCCGATACCGCTGGCGAATACGGTCGAGTTGAAACGACAGGTTACAGCAAATAACACGCCACACGCATGTACCATATCGCATAAAATTACACGCAACACCTCCATCGAAGTGTAGCCATAAGTTTAACATGTCGTTTTGTCCAGAGCCGCAGCGAATCGTTAAACCATTCTTCTTCCTAATCGAAATTCCATCACAACATTTGTGCAGCGTGGCCTCGTCCGGGAGCCAGACGCAGCGCCCGCCGCATGACCAGAATACGGAGGACCCGATCGACCGCGCTACCGTTACCTCGGCCCGCCCGAGACCTCGATCGATATCTGCCGATTTTCATTTGCGTGAAATTACTCGGAAGCCAGCATCTTTCCACCGTTCGGCAATTGCCGCCGGCGAGCGGCTTCGCTGAGCAAGATCACCATCTGGTTATCGGCAAATTCTTCGAAGCCACTGGCCGTTCAATAGCGAAGAGCTATGAACAAAAGGTCAGGCATCATCGGTCTTGATGACGATTTCGATTTCATCGCACATTTCGCATGGTTGCCACCGCCGACGGTCACGCCAGCCGGTGATTAACGTACCCCAGAACATTAGCGGAGTTCTCGATGGGAGGACAGTTCCCCTCACCGGCCGACACTTCAGCCCCGATCCCGCCTCACCAACTTGCGAAATTTTACCCCTCAGCACGGACAATTCCACGAACCAAGAGCAGCGGTGCATAAGTTACCCGGCACTGACTCCATAATCCACGCGATAGCTTCGATTGCTCGTTTAGCACCGGTTCTCTTCGCATGATTTCTTTCTCACAGCCTGCCGTTCTCTCAACCACCCTTTCCATTGCACCGAACAGTTCACACCGCAGCACATCTTCTTGTTGCGAGCCCGAATCAGGAATGCGTAATAAAATCAAAATCAATTATCGAGCTGATAACGTTTAACCAGGTCAGGCGGTTATTCGCCTCGAAAGGTTTTTCGTCACCAATCACGCCGGCGCACATCGCCTGTTACTCTGTTCGCACCGGAGTTCACGGTAAGTGATTTTCCTTCTTCCTTCTTTGTTTCGCCCGGCATACCTTCTTTGCGGTTTAACGGTTCGGCATCCGCCGGAACAGGCATCATCCGCCGTCTATAGCCAACAGCGTCGTCCGCCAAGAGTTCGAAAACGCCCACTACGTCCAGCACCAGTTTTAAACCTTCATGACGCCGAACCACACCAGTAACACCAGTCCTGGCAGCATCCTCCACCTGCCACTGCCGTCTTCAATGAACTTCTCGGTCCGCGGTCAGGTTTTATCGCCCCAGCCGCATTTCCTTCGTTAGTCAATCGACCCCGGAACAGCATCTTTATCGTAACAGCCCCACCTGTACCGCAACACGCGATGTCGCGGCGCGCGTCCAACATAGATTCGGAGCAGCCGAATGGCAACGCTTTACGAGATTGAACGGGGCCCTGTCGCTTTGGTAGAAATCGATCACCGATTCCAGATTTTGCCGGAGCTGTTCTCCGTCCTCACAGTCGATGAAATTCATCAGCCAACCACCTGACGGTATATTTGATCATTGATTGCCACAGTTTTGTCCACCATATTGCCGTCAACGCCCACGCCCACGATCAATCAAACAGAGGCCCGACCACCAGCCGTCGAGTTAAAGCGTCATAACGATTACCTGTCGTTAACCAGCAGCTGGAATGTCGCGACCGGCCGCTGTTCCACCTCATTTCTTCTTCCTTCCGACGCAACACAGCTGGGTCTGCCGACCTTTTTCGTCGATATTATGAAAACAGAAATACAGAAAATTATACTACGAGCCGTTATAGCGTAGCCACCCTTTATACAACGAGATCATTATCGCGGCGAGCGACAACGTTCAACACTTTCATCTTCACGCGTCGTCGTCATCTCTTCCTGAACCGTGAACCCGACCTGTCACCGAGTCTTGTAGCCGACATCCGCCCAGCCGTCGTCATGAAAGCTTCCTCGATCGTAACCAGTTGAAAGTTTCGCCCTTAAGTATTTTCTCCAGCGACATCCGACTCTTCCGCGGAAATCTCGGTATTATGCGCGAATTCCCATCTTCAGCCCGAGTCCGGCGTCATTTCCGCCCTTCACGATACTTCACAGTTTCGAGACCTTCATATTGCGTAACCGCAGCTGGTCAGCAGCCACGATGTTACACCCGCCCTGCTCGTCAGTAGTTTTCTGCAGGTCGAACCCACGAAAGATATTTTCGGGATGACGTTAGACCTGAAGCAGCGAATTTGCGATCTTCATATCACTCGTTATCCCAAAGAGCTGTCATCGATCAGAATTGCCCAGCGGCTCGAGTAAGAAGGCCGTAATTTATGGCACAGGAAGACCGTGCCCAAGTTGTTTCGGCTTTCGACAGCAGATCGATGGAGTTCAATCGCCGGCGAGATATTTCAGGCGATGGGCGATACCAGCATGATTTTGCAAATGAGATTACCGCCCGCGTCGTCAGCTCAGATTGCTTTCAATCAGACGCACACCGCATTGATTACGACGAGGAAGAAGCCGAAAGATCAAACAACAAGAGGGTGAATTGTATTGCCAGCACTCACAGTTGGTAGTGCCGTCGATATCGCGCCCAGAGGTCCCGAAACAGTAGGCCCGAAATTGGCAATAAACGCTTTGTTGACACGCGCGCCGTTAGTTGAACGCTGATCTCATTGCAGGACGTTAACAAAGATTTGAAGGACGCCTGACAGCTCGCGGCGGATCTGGAAATCATTGGTGAAGGCAACCACCGAATCGGAAGATACGCGAAGGTCGTTCGTTGCACGGCGACGAAGCAGTTTCATTATTGTGATGAACATTTTCATTCAGCGACAGTTGGTGCCCGGACTCGGTAGTTGGCGTCGATCGCATCGGAGACGCCTGGGCCCGCATCGGCGATTGGTTCCGTCGAATATGTGTTTGCGTAGTTATCTGGAGAAGGTGTCAGGGCTTCGCCGTTTTCGCATCGACGCCGAGTCCGGCTACCATGCCGTGTCGACACGGCTGCAGCCACGCCAAGCTTCCGCAGAGTTGAAGACGACCGCATTCATTGCAGAAGGCCCCATCAACGACGGCGGCTCAGGCTACCGGAGACACCAAGGCCCCCAACGTGGCATCAGCATCAACACCAAAACGACAGTCGTTCCTGCCTGAATAGTCAACATCTGTGATTTTGGAATCAAAATTTCACCCACATTGAAGACCCTTTATCTCCCCGGAATCAATCTTTCCGGTGCTTCTTTAAGGTCAGCAATCAGTTGTTGTTCAGGCCTTTCATAATAGATGCACTTATTGTTCATCTTCCCAAATTCCCCATTTCCAACTCGTCCAGCGGAACTTGCAAGCGAGGCAAACACATCATTGTCGACCGCACAGCGGTAAAGAGTCTGTATTTGCTCAGTACATCCGATGCAGAAACAGCAGAAACTGATATACACCTTCCGAGATGCTTACGCAAAACACATAACTATGTTTCGGTAGTAGTTCAAAACCAGCATATCTGTATTATGCGTTGTAAATAACTGTTCATCGTCTCGATACGATCCAGCATAATACCGAAAATCCGTTTTTCTCAATATCGCCTGAATATATGAAAAAATGTTCATCAGCAATAATAGAAATCAGGCTTTCTTTGTCGCTACTGGGTGCAAGGAACATTGCGACATCTATTCCTTCTGCTGTACCACTGGACAGTATCTCCTGATTCAGTAGCTACCTCCCAATGATGAGATTTGTTCCACCGCGCCGAATAATAAAGGCATCTTTCTAAATCTTTTGTGATAAACTAACGTCCTGCAATGTAGGATCAAGCGTCTCAATAACAGCACGCAGTGTCTTCAACAAATGATTTATTTTGCAACTCGTTAGTTTCAAAGATTTTTCTATCAGGATATGCAAACGATATCGAACAGCAATCACCAGCTTCAAGTGCTGTAGCGGTTCTGGTTGCCTCTCTATTGTTGATCTTTTCAGCTTCTTGCTACTATACGAATCCATCGTATCAATGTCTGCGGTCTGATACCGAAAATGTCAACTTCCTGATTAGAAGATCAATCTGAGCTGACAACCGCTGCAGGCGGCATCACCATTTACAAAATCAATACTGAAGATCCCCTTATCGCCCGGAAACCATCCTCATACAGCGGTGTTGGATTTCCATCAGTCATATATCCGAAAAATATTGAAGCAAAGCCTTTCCCAAGGCTGGTCTTTCCTGTAGACGGTAACTTACAAGAATTACAGCCTCTTATAGCGAAACCGCTCTCTTTCCTTCAGATATTCCTGATCGATAATCGAATTGACAATCTTTTGGATAACCTGAAATTGATATGAACCATTGAATCCATAAATTCCTCGAAGCTCAAAGCTCAATACGATCATGTCAGTCTCCTTTTTCATTATTTCGCTTTATCCGAATCCAATGATATCCGTATTTAAAAGAGCATTTCATGACAATAGTCAATTATCAAACTTCTTGACAAATGACAACATTGTTTATAATTGTCTTGTAAACAATGAAAGTTGTTGTTTGCTTTACACCCATCTCATATATCGTAGGAGAGAGGAAGGCATGCAAATATTTAAACAAAAGCAGTACAGAGTAGTAAGAATCAAAAAGGAAGACAAAATGAACATTTATGATTTTCAGTACCGATGGTAGGGGGCGGAGAGCTGTGCTTTGTGAAGAGAGAGAATAACAAGGAGCGGAGGCTATGCTTATCGTGAAACACGGCAACCGGCTGCGGATTTCACGCCGCAGTACTCGAGTGATCTCGAGAGAAGCTTTAAGGAGGGCTACTGCGATGAAGGGCTTGGAAAATCGATTGACATCCGCTTGCAACGAGTTTGCGACAGACTCCGGGAACCGATGAAGATTCATGAATTCTGCACCATTAACCTACAATACCAGCTCGCAGATATGAAGAAGTCGGATGTAAACGGAGACAAATGCACTGCCTCTCTATGCTTTCTTAAAAGGACGCAGGCTGTGCGGTTTGTGACACGCTGGCGAGAGGCTTTGCCATGCAGCGGCTATGTGCTTGACGAGACGTCAACTATCGAAGAAAGAATCCGGATATTATGCGATTTTCATCGAGTTCACTGGTGGATAGAGACAGGAATGTTGTGGAACGTTTTGAGCCGATCAGCGGATATGGGAGATGATAAGGAAGAGTGGCAGAACTGGATTCATAAACGAGTATCCGCTCTGTGAAAGCGTGTGTGATATCTCGTTTAAGCTTATAGAGATTGCTTCTATAGCAGAGACGCAGAGTATAAGATTTTTCTATGTTTCTTATTCTTTCCATAGCTCGACGATAAAGAGTCAGCGGATTACAGCTAGCGTTTTAGCATCAGAGGAGAGAGAAGAAAATGAACAAGGGAGGAACGAGAGAAAACCAGCTGGTCACTAGGCCGGCTTATTCCATCAGCTTGCGTTTAAAGCAGCAAATGTCGATTTTTACTTGGCCTTTGCTCGGCGATAGCGCTAATTGGGTCAGGCTCTCATTTTTGATTGATATCAGTAAGAAGCATGGAAAAAAAGCATTGACAGCAATATGGTGGACAAAAACCCATATGGCAATCAATGATATTCAAAAATATACTCTACCAAAAATCAGGTGGTTGCCGAAACGATTAAAGAAGGAATTTCATCGGCCTATGAGACGGAGGAAGAGGTGGGATGGCTCCGGCCAAAAATCTGGAATGTTGTGGATGGTAAGGGTGATCCGGTTTCTGCCAAAGCGATGGGGCCCGCCACGTTTCAATCTCGTATAAGAAACGTTGCCATTCGGCAAACCTCACAACGCTGAATCCTCTATATTTGGACGCGCTTTTACGCGGCGGTAAAACAGATGACAGCATTTTTGGGGTAGGGATTTATTTTGATAAAGATCGCTTTTATTCCGGGATGGATGATTATTCTGTATCTTTACGAAGGAAAATGCGAAAACAAGAACGATACAAACCTATTCCGCAGGATACCAGGAAGAAGAGGATTTCAAGCATTTTAAAAAGAAACGAAAAAGCTTTTAGTGTTAGCGGAATTTATCAGGATGCCATACCAAGGACTGGGTATTTTCCATTATGGTTCCCATCGTCATAAAAGAAGAGTTTAAAGGGCTATGTTCTTGTGGATATGAAAATGGACGTTTTTCAGCTCTTGCAGCAGAAGGACGAGCGTTTTCCTTCTGCAGCTATAGACTTGGCGGATAATGAAGGAAATATTGCCTATTCCATGCGGATGCGGATACCATTGCCAAACCCTTAAAAGAAATTATGCCGGAGGAAGCATATAATGCTCTTGAAACAAGAAGGAAGAAGGAAAATCCTTTACTACCGTGACCTCCAGTGCAGACAAGGGAAATGTAAAACGGTATATTGCGCCGGTAGAAGTGGGAGACTCCGATTGGTGGGTGACTGTAAGCCTTTCCGAGGCGGAATACAATGCCACCCTGATGACCTTGGTTAAAACGGCGTTGTTATCTCAATATCCTCAGTGTATTGATTTTTGGTTTTGTCTTACGCATTTCCTGATTCGAACCTCCTTGGCACCCTTAAAGAAAATCTCTTCTGCGGTGTGGAAGTGGCTAAGGGAAATTTCGATGTAGATATTCAGTACAATAAGAAAGATGAGATTGGAGAACTGGCAGAGAGCATGAGAGAAATGCATGCAGAGAATTCAGGGTGATTATTTCCGACCTGCAGAACAAACTCAAAGCGAACTGTCCAAGGAAACTATCGCGTGGATATGGAGGATCAGGAGTATTATGCCGGTGCTTATGCACCGCTCTTACAGTCTCTTCGGGACATTCGTGGAGACTTATCCGATACTATGAAGGAAATTAAAGAAATTCCGCAGAACAGGTAAAGGCAGGATCGGAACAAGTGAGTAATGCAGCCCAGTCTCTTTCCGAGGCTACGGAGCAGGCATCCTCCATCGAAGAACTCTCCGCTACAATGGTTGACATTTCTCATAAAATTGACAGTACGTTGAAAATCACCGAGGGTAGTAGCTCAGTTAAGCAATGATGCGGAAAAAGCCGTCAATGTCAGCACCGATAAGATGGATGAGATGGCAAAAAGCCATGCAGGATATTACGGTAAAATCCCAGGAAATCAGCAAAATCATCAAGACCATTGATGATATTGCCTTCCAAACCAACATCTCTCCTTAAAATGCCGCTATTGAGGCAGCCCGCGCAGGTGAAGCCGGAAAGGGATTTGCCGTTGTAGCGGATGAGGTAGGATAATCTTGCTCAAAAAGTCTGCAAAGGCCGCTCAGAATACCAGCAGCTTGATTGCCGAGGCAATTGATGCAGTGGAGAAGGGTGCAAAAGCTTTCCGGGGAAACAGTTCAATCTTTTGGAAGTGGTTTCACGCAAAGTAAGAAAATCAATAGTATGATCGGGAATATCTCTCAGGCGTCGGATGAACAGGCCAGGGGGTAAAGCAGGTAAGCGTGGGAATCGATCAGATTTCCTCCGTGGTACAAAACAATTCCGCTACGGCGGAAGAAAGTGCCGCTGCGTCTGAAGAACTTTCCGGACAGGCACATACTTTAAATGAGCTTATGAGTAAATTTCAGTTAAAGGAAGAAGAATAGTTTTAACGATTCGCTTTGCGGCTCTCTGGATAAAAAGCTCTTCCTATGATTAAACTTATAGCTACACTTCGATGGAGGTGTAGCTATTTTTATGCATTATGAAAAATTTTATGCATTATGAAAAAGCGTATTATTTGTTTATAGTGAATCTATCGCATGAACGGCTCGACATTTATTCATAACGAGTATCGCTCGCAAAGCGTGCGGTATCTCGTTTTTAGTACGGGAAGGAGAGGAAAAATGAAAACGGAACAAAAACACGACCTCTTCTATAATTTTACCCGTTTTTGTATAGCAGTCTCAGCGGAAAAGAGAGCGCCTGGCAGGTAGAAGCGGCCTGGCATGATTATGATGAGTTAATTTATTTTCCAAGAGGGAGAGTTTCAGCTCTATCTTAATTTAAAAGAAAAACTGATTAAGGAAGAATGCTCTCTACTTTTATCCCGAGAGGTTGCTTTCCACAGAATATATGCTACATCGGATAAGGCGGTTCAACATTCTCTGCTTTCGCTTGGAAGATTTTTTTCTTTTAGTGAAGGGGATTTTTGGAGCAGGAGTTTTTGGACCGCTCAGGAAAGGGCTCCCGTTTTTTTCCGGAAGAAATCAGCTTGAACGATATGGGATTTATTGAGGCGGTGCAAAGCTTTTCTCGCATGGTGCAGTATTTTCATAAGCACGGGACAAATGATAAGAGTATTGAAGCCAGTAAGAAATATAGTCTTCGAGGTCTGGCACAACATATGTACGTCCGTGCGGAAATGTTGCATCTCTTTGCAACTATGGAGAGTATGGGATTGATTCGGGATAAGAGCCCGCTGGAAGAAGAAAGAAAGACTGAGCTTTTGAAAAACTGCATTCTTTTTATGGAGGAGCATTATAGAGAAAGGCTGTATATTCATGACCTTTCTTCGTTATGTCAATTAAATGAACAGTATTTTACCCGCTTCTTCGGAAACCATGTAGGCATTCCGCCTCTGGAATATCTGAACCGTTATCGGGTGAAAATGGCAACCGAGCTTATGGTGAATACGGAGGAGAAAATTATCGATATCGCCAAGAATACAGGCTTTTTCATAATCAGGGAAAATTTTATTAAGACGTTTTCAAGACCATTATGGGAGAAACGCCGAATCAATATAGAAAGAGAATGCAGGAATAGCGGAAAAACTTTAGAGTAGAATCAGTAAAAAGAAATGGATAGAAAGAAGGGAATGAAAAATGACGTATTATTATCCGGCTATTATTCGGAAAAAAGAAGAAGGCTATAGAGTGGATGTTATTGATTTGGAAGGCTGTTTCGGAGAGGGAAAAAGATAAGCAGGATGCCTTGGAAGACGCAGCACGCCGGGTGAACTGGCTTCTTGTGGAGTCCGAGGACAGCATGAACTTCCCGAAGCAGACCCACCTGGATGATATAAAACTGAAAGACGGAGAAGAGAAGACCATGCTTGCCTTCCTCATGCCAAAAGAAGGGTGGGATGAGTGAGAAACAGATTCGCGCGTTTAATGCTGCTCTGAAATGGGCAGCTTCCGCTAACCTCGCTCGTAGCAGCATGGACTTCAGTTACGCTATGCTGCTTTCAGCAAGTGCTGACGGCTCAGATTGCCCCCTTTCAGGACTGGCAACATCAGAAGGACGGTACAGACTGTTTGCTGAAACAAAGTCCATTTTTGTATTTTTTCAAAGTCCATTTTTCCCCTTGTCACCCCCTGATTTTTGCTATACTCTTGCAGACATTTGGGCAGGGATAGGGAGGACAAGGTGAGTAAGGTACTTCTGAAAATGGCTATGTGTATACGAAAGAGGGAATCAGGAAGGCGGATGTGTTGCTTTCTGAAGATAGACTTTTTCTTGATTTTTCTGAAAATGATTTAAAGAATACTACTGTTTACAATTTAGAGGAAAATTAATTGTTCCGGGCTTTGTAGATGTTCGCGTACATCTCAGAGAGCCCGGTTTTGCATAAGGAAACGGTGGAGAGCGGAACACGGGCGGCGGCGCACGGAGGCTACACCGCAATCTGTGCCATGCCGAACTTAAATCCGCCGCCATCAACTAAGGAAAATCTCTCTTTAGAGCTTCAGGCAATGAGAAGGATGCGCTCATTAAGGTTTATCCGTACGGTACGATCACGCGGGAGCAAAAAGGGACGAGGGCGTGCTTTCGGATATGGAGGAGATTGCAACGGATGTTATCGCTTTTTCCGATGACGGAAAAAGGAATGCAGGAAGAGGCATTGATGGGGAGGCCATGCAGAAAGCGCATGCACTCGGAAAGGCTATCGTTGCACACTGTGAGGATGAGAGCGAATTAAAGCCGGGCGGCTGCATTCATGACGGAGATTTTGCGAAAGCCTATGGCTATATCGGAATTAACTCGGCTTCGGAATGGAAGCAGGTGGAAAGAGACCTTCGGCTGTCGGAAGAGACAGGCGCACAGTATCACATCTGCCACATTTCCACAAAAGAATCCGTAGAGCTTCTTCGAAAAGCGAAGGAAAGAGGAGTGCAGGCGACGGGAGAGACCGGACCGCATTACCCTGATGTTTACAGACATGGGACTTGGAGGAAGACGGAAGCTGGAAGATGAATCCTCCGATTCGTTCGGCAGCGGACAGAGAAGCTTTAATTCGGGGAATACAGGACGGCACGATTGACTGCTTAATCACGGACCATGCGCCCCACAGTGCGGAAGAAAAGAGTAAGGGTCTGGGCCCAATCCTCCTTTGGCATCGTAGGGATTGGAAACCGCCTTTCCGGCATGCTCCACAATATGGTTCTTAGGAACCCCTTAGAAAAGGAAGAAACACGAGTAGACAGACGAGAGGCAAAGGCGAACGCTTCGGAGATTCTCGCCGAGGGAGGAAAGACGGTGCATGGAGCAATTTCCCTCATAGATTACTGAACTGATGTGCACAAAGCCGAGAGAAATCTTCCCTGATTCGCGGACCGAAGTATATCGAGAACGGCGCGGAAGCGGATATTGCAGGTTTTAGACCTTGACAGTGTGTACAAGGTCGATCCGGAATCCTTCTATACGAAAGGCAGAAGCACGCTCTTTGCAGCACAGGAGGTACAGGGCAGGGTGCTGAAGACCTTCTATCAAGGAAGAGAAGTTTACGACAGCGAAAAAGGGATTTTGAAAGCTTAGGAAGATTAAGCCTTCGAGGAGCAAGGGCATACCAAGGAAGACTAGCATTTTTCGGAAAAAAAGTTGAGTTAAAAGTAAGGAGAGGAGAAAGACTGCATGCAAGAATGCGAGTTTAAGATACTGGAAAAACAAAATGATTGCGAAAAGAAGTATTTCCTCATGAAGCTGGACGAGGACTGCTCGGAGTTTACAGCGCCCGACAGTTTTGCGAGATTAAGATTCCGGTAAATATTTAAGGAGACCGATTTCCGTCTGTGATGTTTCGGAAAATACCTTGACACTCATCTATAAGGTTTTGGGAGAGGGACGGAAGAGCTCTCCTGCATGGAAGAGGGAGAATACCTCTATCTCTAACCGGGAGCTTGGAAACGGCTACAGTGTGAGAGATGCTCCCGAAAAAGTCCTGTACTCTGCGGCGGCGGAGTCGGTGTTCCCCTCTCTACTACCTCTGCAAAAAGCTGGTAGAAGCCGGAAAACACCCTTATGTTGCTTTGGGCTTCCGAGCAAAAGAAGATGTTTTCTTTGAAGAAGAGTTCCGCGCACTGGGCGTTCCCGTGAATGTGGCGACAGAGGACGGTAGTCACGGGCAAAAGGGCTTTGTAACCGCTCTACTCGGAAATCATAACTATGCCATGGTCTGCGGGCCGGAGCCGATGCTCCGCGCCGTGCATGAGAAGGTAGAGGCGGACAGTTCAGCTTTGAGGAGCGCATGGGCTGCGGCTTTCGGAGCTTGTATGGGTTGCAGCAGGAAAATGAAGTCCGGCATGAAGCGCATCTGCAAAGGACGGACCGGTATTTGCATGGGAGGAAATCGAATGGTAAGCATCAAAACAAGCTTTCGGGAATTGAGCTGGACAATCCGATTATTCCCTGCCTCCGGCACCTTTGCCTTCGGAGAAGAGTTCAAGAGTCTCTACGACTTAAATATCCTCGGCTCCATTTCCCTTTAAGGGAACGACGGTGGAGGAGCGCCCGGGAAATGCCCTGCCCCGTATTGCGGAGTGTCCGGGCGGCATGCTGAATTCGTGGGACTCCAGAATCCCTGGCGTGAAAAAGGTGGTGGAAGAGGAGCTTCCGCGCCTTGGAAAGCTGTTCAAAAACCCTTGGTAGCGAACATTTCCGGCTTTTCTCTGAGGACTTCGCTATCCTCTCTGAAGAGATGGATAAGGTGGAAAATGTCGGCATTTTAGAAGTGAATATCTCCTGCCTGAATGTAGTCCCACGAGGGATGGCCTTCGGAACGACGCAAAGTCCGTGGAAGCGGTTTGCAGAGTAGTAAAGGAGACGAAGAAGCCGGTTTACATGAAGTTAAGTCCGGAATGTGACCGATATTACGGAAATGGCGAGGGCTGCAGAAAGCGGAGGAGCGGACGGTCTTTCGCTCATTAACACGGTGCTCGGTGATGCAGATCGATATTAAGAGAAGAAAGCCGGTGCTGGCAAAGCAATGTCGGAGGCTATTCCGGACCGGGCATTTTCCCGATTGCTGTCCGTTGCCGTCTATGCGGTACATCAGGGCTGAAGCCTCCGCTTATCGGGATGGGCGGAATCAGCCGTGCGGAGGATGTTCTGGAAATGATGATGGCGGGCGCAAGTGCGGTGGAAGTCGGGCGCGAGAATCTTGTGAATCCTCGAGGTCAGCGAAATCATCACAGGAGCCTCCGATACTCTGCGAAAAGACTCGGCATCAGATATTCGGAAATTATCAGGTGTTTAGTTAAAAGCAGTTTAGTTATATAGAAGAGATAAACTGAATTCAACGAAAACATAGAAGGCACAAAGTCAGATTCAAGATAAATCAATGAAAATATATAGATATGGGAAGGCCAAAATGGGAAAGGGATGTTATGGTAGCGCTGGATTTTCCGAGCGGAGAGAAGGCTCTGAAGCGTTTTTGGATTTATTTGCAAGGAAGAAAGAGAAAGCCCCATGTGAAAGTGTGCGGAATGGAGCTTTTTACAGCGAGGGACCGGAGATTGTCAGGAAAATAAAGGAGGAGGGCATCAGGATTTTCCTGCGTAAAAGCTCATGTTGTTCCGAATACCGTAAAGGGCGGATACTGCGCTCCTTACGAGACCTCGGTGTGGACATGACGAATCTGCACGCGTCCCGGAGGCGTGGAAATGATGCGACAGGCACTTCGCGCCTTTCCTTCGAGGAGGGAGAGAGAATGATGCTTCTTCTCGTAAGGGAAAAAGGAGAGCTGCGGATGCGGAAATCATCGTCCGCTTCTTTATTGCGGTAACGCGGCTTACCCTCCACGGACCAAAGGCGTGTAAGTGGGAGGAGGAACCTGCTCATTAGGAAGAGCTGAGTCGTGCTCCACTAGCGGGACAACATACTGCGCGAAATGACAGCGGGGCTGGACGGTGCGGTTTGCTCTCCTTGGGAGGCAAAGGGAAATCCACGAAGCTGGGGAAAGCGACTGTAACGATTACCCCGGGCGTTCGCTTTTAAGGGCAGCGACGTATGATGAGACTGTGAAGAGTCGCGAGCTCGGCGGACGCGAAGGAACGCGGGCTCCGGACTACATCGTGATGGGGCAGCCCCATTACGCACAGGCGGAAAATCCGGTGGAAGCTTACAGAGAAGCGGTAAGACGGTTCTGTGACTAAGGTCTATGAGCGAAGAAGCGACCTCCACAGATATAGAGCAAACCGGCAGCATGGAAGAGTGGGGTGATAACAGTTTATATAGCAGGCGAAAAGATGAAACAGCAGAAATTGCAGAAGGTTTATTGTATCCATTCAGGCGGTATAAGACCGAAGGATCCCTCTACCGGGTGCATCGAAATTCATTCCCGTATTATGACAACCGCTGACTCTCTCTTTTCCGGAGTGTCAGAAGAAAGATTTGAGGCCAGGGCTTGCCGGAAGCTTGTGAAGGAGCATTTCCGGAGTGCAAAGGCACTTTTCAGGACGTCTCACGGCTGGCACTGCTCATGCCGCTTTAACAGCGGAAATCCTGGACCTTCCCATGGGCTATGTGAGAGGCCTGCTGCTGAATCACGGCAGCACAAAACCAGATTGAAGGTGGAAAGCTATCTGGGTGAACTGCCGTGTGAGGATCCTCGTCCACCGGCGGATCGCTGTCGACTGTGCGGAAGGTCTTAGAGGAAAAATGGAGCAGCAGTGCCTCTGCGTGGTGAGCATTTTCACTACAGGAATGGAAAAGGGAAAGAAGAGACTGAGCGAGGCCACCGTAGTGAATTAGCTCCCTCTGCGCCTGGACTCTCTCGGTACCGGTAGCTGTTGCAAAGGGCTGCGACCGAGTAGCAGAAGAGGCCGAAGCTCCTGCACTTCTAGAGACAATCCCTCCGATGAGTCCCGGATGGCAGAAGTAGGACGGAAAACAGCAGCTGCCCCTTTGTGAAAGGAAAAAGCTAGGTGTTTGTGGAACAGCTGTAATCGGCATAAGAGCAAATCCTGAAAAAGGATCTCTATAGATGATGTTTGAGCATGGGTGAAAGGGTAAAGTGGATGGAGAAAAATCGTGGTATCATTAACATTTTGGATCTGAGACATTGAGGAAATTAATGAGCTGATGGCTAGCGGATGGGTGACTGAAGCAAAGCCCGAAGACTACTGGGAGCGATGCTACAAACATAAGAAGCTGGCAGACTCTGCTCTTTGAACCGTCTCACAAGAACCAGACTTTGCGTTTGAGGCTATGCCGGAGCTCGGCGGTTTCCGTCCCTCGGTTTCCGGCAGTAGGGCATCGAGTTCCTCTCGCAGCTGCAAGGGAGAAAAGGCGGCCGACATCGAGTGAAACCGTTTCCAACTATGCGAGGCCGCGCTACCATGAGGGCATCCGAAGGAAGGTGCACCAGTTGTAGCGGCAGCCAGAACACACAACGGTTTCCGTTCATCAATGCCGGTGACGGCGGACGACTCCACCCGAGCACGGACTCATGGCGGACCTTTCTGTCCATTCATATAGAACCTACGGCAGGTGGACGACTTAGTCAGCAGCGTTTGCGGAGACCTGAAGTTCGGCCGTACCGTGCACTCCTTTAATCGATGCGATGCTTCGCTACCCGAATAACCGCTATATTCTGATTTCCCTGAAGAGTCAGCCTCCGGCATGTAGATTGAAACCTGAAGGAAGCTTGGCGTGGAGTTCAGAGAGACACGGACTCGAAGGATTCCGGAGCTGGATATCCTTATGACGAGAGTCCAGAGAGAGAGCGTTTCTTTTAACGAGGAAGACCATTCCGCCAGTTGACACCATGTTCTGACCCGGAAAAGTTGAAAATGCAAAAAGAAACACGGGTATTCTTCACCCGCTTCCCTGGGGTAAACGAGATTTCCGTCTGGCGGGCAGGATAAGCGCGTAAAAGTATTTCTATCGACACTTGCGGAAAAAGCAGAGAGATGGTTCGCGCTGATTTCGAAGCTCGATCAAGGCAAATATAGATTTATTGATTGGTGTACTGCACTCTATCTGCAGCTCTTTCTACAGGCGTGCTCTCGCTCGATTCCGACAAGGGCGGCACTTTAAGCTCGAGCTTCAGTTGCGCTTGCTCTGTGCAGTGCCGGCGTCTCCATACGCTGTAGGAAAAGAACGAAATGGTATTTTCTGGTAGTGTATAGAAAAATCCATTTTGCTGTAAGATAGAGCAGCAATATGAAAGGAAATCATAATGAATGTAGACGGAACGGAGAATGGTGTGTGTTTTAGATCACGTGGAGGCAGCAAGTAGCATGCTGGTGTATCAGCATCTGGGACTCCAGAGCTGAACAGTCCGGTGGCGCTCGATCCAGAACTGCTCTTCCGGAAGTTATGTGAAAGAAAGACATCGTAAAGATTGCGGGAGGAATATTGACCTTGACTTTAAATGTGCTTGGTTACATCGATCTGGGCATCTGCGAAGCTATATTCGGACGAAAAGAGTGGATAAGGTCGGTCATCCTGCCGGAGACGCTGAAAAATGTCACTGCATTGCAAGAATCCGCGTTGCATTACTTCCACGGAGCGGGAGCTTCCGCAGGTATTTAAAGAAGATTGAGGGATAGGCAGTATCGCTGCATTTGTTGTGATACACTGCGAAGAACGATGAATTTGAATAAACTATGTAGAAGGAAGGTGTTCATAGCGAAAAAGGCTATGGAAACGCTACAGTCGCGAGCTACAGAGTCCGCTTCTGAAACCGTGGTTTTGGAAGTGGACTTTTTGAGGGAAAGGATAAGGAGCAGTTTTTCTTTTAGGAGCGGAGAAGGGCGGGGATTTTGATGCCTCTGTTCTCCTTACCGGGAAAAATACGGAATAGGAAGTTTTTCAAAAGGAAGCAAGAGAGTTTGTCCGTGAAGGAGGCGGGACAGAGCTGGTGGCGGAGTACTCCTATGGGGCCGACAGGCTACGACTCTCCCTCACGAGAGTCCCACCTTTGCGGGAAACCCTATTTTATTGACCTTGATACTTTGTGGGAAGAGGCTTCTCTTGGAAGATGAAGCTTTTGCGACCTTTCTTTCTGATCTCGGAAGAGTACACGTAGATTACGGAAAGTCTTTTAGAGCACTACGTTTTCCTGTACCGAGCGGTAAAGCGTTTTAGAGTAGCGTGGACTTTGGATACCGCTTGAGGCGGAAGTGCAGAGCATGGCGAAAGCAAAATACAGCAAGGAAAACCTTGAGAAAGAGAAAAGTTAGCCTATAGCGCCTTCCTTTTCGGAAAATGCGCACTGGCTTCCGCGCTGTATGCCGAGAGTTTATGGCGAAGAAGCCGCCGTATTCCGCCGATTTTCGTTAAGGTTTGCCAGTATGTCAAGCAGTGGAAGAGCCTGAAAAGACTTCATGCGAACAGCTTGATGAAGGTTATCGGATATTCCGATCTATGCTCTTTCTCCTGAGTTCTTCTGATGTCTTGGATCATCCCTCTCTTTCAGCTTAAGGAAAACGGAGTGCCCTCGGCGGTTGCCGGTTGCCCTCCTGATGCCTTTGCGGTGAAAATGGACGGCTTTGGGGAAATCCGCGCTCTATGCGTGGGAAAAGCATCGAGGAGGAAGTATATTGGCTGGATTTCAGAATGAAGGCGCATTGTTTCTCCCTTTATGACATCGATGCGAATTGACCATTTCCGAGGCTTTTGACGATCATTTTCTTTTCCATTCCCTTACGGAGATATGAAAACGCAAAGCGCGGACATTGGGAAAGGACCGAGACTGAATGCTTTTCCGTGCCGCGAAAGAGGCGCCTCGGAAAGAAAGCAGAAGTGATTGCGGAGGATTTGAGGCTAAGTGTCACGGAGTCGGTGAAGAAGCTTGCTCAGCCAGCGGGTTCCTGGCATGAAAGCTCCACGGAATTTGCTTTGGCTCGGAGGGAGAGCGGAGATTACCGTCCTGAACACTCGATCAAGAACACGGTCTCGCTATACGGAACCCGCTGACAATCAGGTCTTAAAGGACCGGTTTTGGAAATCCTTCCGGAAGAAGATCGAGAAATGGCGGCCGAACTATAGCGGTAGGACTGTCGAAGAGCTTCGTGGTGATGGATTATGTCGATTTCTTTATCAAAATGACCCTGGACTCGGTTTCCAACACGTCAGCCATTATTCCCATGCAGGACTATCTGCGTAAGAAAGAAAGCTAGCGCACTCGTCACGCCATCTCAAATTGCAGCAACTGGAGCTACCGCTTTTGCAAAGGGAGGATCGAGCGATTTGGCGGAAAAGATTCGGAAAACTGACGGAAGAAAGCGGCGAGATTGGAATAGGGCTAACGATGTTTAAGAATGCTTTGTATTATCAAGAGGAAAAAGAGAGCTATAAGGCAAAGGTTCTGTCCTGCCTACTGCCTAGGAAAGGAAAGGAGAAGGCGGCATGGGAGAAGAGAGTGAGGGAAAAGCTTTCGCTGCTCTTTTCTTCTTGCGGCTTTCCTTGAAGAGCCCTTTTTATCCGGAGGTGGCGGACAGGCGCTTTCGGACAAGGGGACGATAGATGGCGGAGACTTCTCTTTTGCGGAGAAAATGCGAGGACGAGTATATCGTCATCTCCTTCGCAACAGCGACTGCCGTAGGAACAGGAGGTGCTTGCGTAGGTGAACTATGCCTATCGAAGGGAGGCAGTCCGAAAAATCACAGCGGAGAGCATATTTTCGCAGGGCTCATCAATCGGCGGTGCTTCGGGTTACAGCAATGTCGGCTCACATGGAGCTTCTCGAGGACAAATCCGCATGTGACCGTGGACTTTGACGGAGAGCTTTCGGAAAGAGAGGAGCTTTCCGAGCTGGAAACCGCCGTGAATGCCGTGGATTCGAAGGAAACTGCTGGCAGCGAGAAATACCTAGAAGATGAGACTTCGAAAGTAGAATTTAGCCTGCCCGATGCAGAAGACGCCAAAGTGGAGAGCTGGAGACAAGGCGGAACAGTTGCTTGGTAGACGAGCTCGGCGAAGGCCTCGAGCGAATGGAAGACAAGAATTTGCGTGCCAAAAGAAAAGCCCTATCGGGCGATTCGAGTGGTCAGCGTTCCCGGGGTGGACAGGCGTGCCTGCTGTGGAACGCATGTGAAGAGTGACAGGAGAAATCGGACTCTTCAAGCTTCTATCCTTTGAGAAACACGAGAACAAGAGTCTTTCCTGCTTTCCCGGGAGCTCGCTTTTGGACACGCGAGAGAAAGGTGCTTTGAGTGCATCCAGAGGGTTAAGTACCGACTATCAAAAACCTTTCCGAACGGATGGGTAAGCTGAAGGAACAGACGGAAGAGGAGAGAGGAAGACGAATCGCCCTTTTCCTTCGGGCAGTAGAGCTGCTTGAAATTCTTATAAGAAGGAACTGCTTATACAAAGAAAAAGCCGTTCTTACAGGAAAACCCCTTCGCGGCGAGGGCTTTAGGAATACTACTATGGAAAGAAAAAGCTTGCCTGGTTCATTTTCCGACTATGAGATGATTCTTCTCATAAAGCGGTAGCTTAAAATCCTATGTGGATACGGATCTGCTTTCCGTGAGAGGTGAGAGAAGGAATGGTGCAGTTTGCCGGAGCAGGTTGCAGCGGGTTTTAGAAAGATTTAAGAAATGGAAGGACGCAGGACGATTTTCCGGGGAGGAAGAGAGGAAATGTTGCAGGACGCTTTCTGGGAACGGAGAGAGCTGAAGGTCTGCAGACAGTGCAGAGTAATCTGTACCTGTCTTTTAGTGCGACGGGCATGCCGTCAATCTGTGGTGCAAGTCCACAAGGCGTAGCCGTTGACGAACTGCGAAGGACCCCAAGGTTTACATCGCGAGTGCAGGCGAGGCGGATAGCGAAATCAGCCTGACCAACAGAAACCTGATATTAAGGCGTTTACGGCGGACAGCTTGCTGTGCCAGCAAAGTCTGGGGTGCAACCGTAACCCAGGCGTAAATCAGGCAGGTAGACGAGGCAAAAGACTGGCAGGCTTTATCCTGCGAGGTCTCAGACGAGGAAACCGCCGTAGCAACATAAACTGTGAGAAGTCAAAGGCATTGTAGTAGGTATGATTCTGAAATGGATGATATCGAAGGCTGAACAAGGTAATCAACGTGTCTGGCACCACCTGACAGCGGAAAAGGAAACGTAATTGACAGATACCGCGTATAACATAAGGCTTTACCCATGGGAACGCAGTGAGGAACGCATTACAAGGCAATGTCGGAACAGCGGAAAGATACCGTCAAAGAAAATATGAACACCGCCTACAAAAGGGTCTGCGCCAACAAAGGTGCAGGCGTGACGAGTGACAGCCGGAAGAACCGGAGACATCAAAGAGCATTGGAGGCATCGGGGAGCAAAAATCAGGCAAGAGACATGCAAGCCACAACCGGTTAGAGGGTAGAGATACCTGGGCAAAATTGAGGGAGGAGAAACCGTATGCCCACTGCATTGCCAGGTAATTCAGCAAGGTATCGTGCAGGCGATAAACCTGATGCACGTTATTCTTTAATGGAGCTGTTTCAGACCGAATCGTAGCGTGAAACAGTAACCAAATAGGCATGCCATCTATCCAATGGAGGCTGATGGATAAAAAGGAGTGATTGTTCCAGAGAAATTTTCGGACAACAAAACGCGGTGGCGTGGCTTAATGAAACCGGTTCACGCCATCATAAATGACGTGGTGATACGGACGCCATCCGCAAATACCTGAAAAGCAGGAGTGATGACACCACAGTGCCATAAAGAAACAAGACTCGAACACCACAAGAGGAATCCGTCACCGGTGCTACTATCAAACATCGTTGAATGAACTGGACAAAGAACTGTGCCGCAGGACCAGTTGATTTACGAGGATATGCCACGACTGCGTTATTGCGGTCAAGAGCAAAACGAGGCAAAAAGAGTCATGCGATTTGTATCGGATTGACATAGAGAAAGTACCAAATAAAGGTCAACATGACCAAACCTACATCACAAGACTATTAGAGAGCTGGAACATGTTTTGCCTTCGGTTTCATAAGGACAGTAAACACAGGCAAGACTGAAATGTAGAGCGCAACGTCAAGACCTGATTGTAAAAATAAAGCAAGCTTTTGGGCAACCCACCCAGGAAAACGCCCGGAAAAGTAAGGTGTGCGCGGAGAAGATAGAGAAAATCAATCAGGTAACAAGAGGATATCAACTATTATGCCCCTGGCTCTGGCGAAAACAGCGGATGACAGTGATTGACGGTACTTCATTACAAGGTTTGCCAAGGTTTGAAATGGTGAAAACAAAAAGAAGCGTGACAGTGGGGTTTGGTGGTGAAATCCACAACAAAGCATCTCTGCGAGGGCTAACCCTTACATCGGTGGTGACCGCTACCAATGGGTTGCTGTCGCAAAGGACAAAGCGGGTGAGCGTAACTTGAGGAAGTGCTGCGGAAGCAGGACTAATGCCGGCCCCTTGAATATTACAATAAGCGGGCCACCTTGAAGTTATGTTTGAACCGCCGTGCTTGAACGGCACAATGTACTGGTGGTGTGAGAGGGGGGATCACCCTTCTACTGATTGAGCGCGCAGTACCGCTCCTATACCCAGGAGGATCCTATTCTTATAAAATGAAAGGATCTTGTCGAAAACTAAGGAATCTATTTTATGAAAGTAATAAAAACTTTTTATGAACGTTAAATGATTTATTATAAAATATATAGAAAAGAGTTCATGATACAGGGCGGAAGCAGCAGAGGATTGAGAGTAAGGAGACGAGTATGTTAAAGTCCGGAAACAGAGTCGGGAAAAGAGTACTTTCCGCATTTTTGCGTGCGAGTGCTGCAGCTTTCAACAATGTACAGATAGCGTACGCAGGAGAGAGGCACGGAAGAGATATTGCGGGAAGGCGCATGCATCGGAGAGCAATGCATGCACAGAAAGGAATAGAAGGAGTAGCTTCAGAGGAGCGGAAGAAGCAGCAGCGAAGCAGAAGCTGAAAAGGAGATAGGGAGAAGGAGATTTCAGAAGAGTCGCCTTCTAATTTGCGTGATAAAACGATGAAAATACAGAGACATACAGAGACGGAAAATGCGAAGGAGGATACCACTTTTTAGCTGCCGGAGAATTTGAAGGGTCTACAGAGGAGGGATTGCAGTTCGCGCAAAGTATGGAGAGAATACCTTCCCCGAGGAACCTTTATGAGACTGCGTCCTGTGGAGGAGGAAGAAACGCTTTCCGCCATGAAGGAAAAAGTCTTAAGTGAAAAAGAGAGAAGAAGAACCCTCCGGACAGGAGGTAGAGCTTCGCTCTTTTTATGCTGTGGATATCGGATTTTTCCGTGTGACGGAGGAGGGAGAAGAAGTGGCAGTGCAGCCGAAAAAGGAAAGGCTGTACAGGTGAGCTCAAGAAGAGTCCCGCTCTGGAAGAAGCCTTGTCCATTCAGCCGGGCACATGGGTCGAGGAATATGTCGACGAGGAAGAAATCCGGAAAGAAAAGACTCTTTTCCAAAAGGACGAGTATACGGTTTCCCTTCCGGAGGGAGAAGAGTTAAGCCTTGTGCATCTTCCGGAAGGAAGAGAGGCGGAGCTCCTTCCGCTTACGGACAGTGATTCGACTTTGCGCTTTTTCCGGAAAAGACTTCAGTCCTTATGGTTTGGCAGGGACCGGCGGAGGACAATCGGTAGGAGAGGCGAGCAACCACTCCTTTCAGGTCTCATTGGAAAGAGGCGGCGGACCCTCAGGCGAGGGACGGAAAATGCCACCACCGGACACAGCTATTCGGATCCTTTGGCGGCCACAAATGTTCGAGAACAAAAGAATTTAAAGATTATTCCCCCTGCGAAATTTTCCAATGAGCTGAATACTTCCACCATGATGCTGGAATTTACCTTAAAAGGAAATAAGGATACCAAATATCCTCCCGGATCGATTAGCATCGATATCCCCGAGAGCAGTTTCTTTAAAAGCTGGAGTACCACTCACCTGACACTTGTAGCATCAAGCGATCGATTCCAACCTTCATGATGGTATGGAGTCAGTGCAATCCAAGGTTCCCAAAAGCGCCGGAGACCAACAGTTTAAGCTGATTTTAACTATACGGAAGTGGAAAGGCCTATTAACGGAGAAAAAGAGAAGTACTACCATCTGGTCAATCATAGTGAAGTACCGGGGGCCATGATTTTGGAGGCGGAGTTCGCCTATCCCATGCGACCGACCATGGTCACAGATGGTGCATGAAACAGGTAGGGGGAAGGAAATCGGAGAATACCGGAATGCTTTTTCCGGTTTTTGCTGAAACCATCATCCGGAGAGTCAATACAATGCAACAATGTAGGACAATCTTTCCGTCACCCTGCAAACGGAAGTGAAGCCTTTAAGATGACGATTAAGCACGGTACGGGAGGAAAAACGACCTCTTTACTGGGTGGATGCTGCCTGGGGAGACAAACCCGGCTGATGCGGATTCGTATTTTTATGTCCCCGGTATATTGATGCGACCGCCCCGGAGGGAGCTCCCCAGGGCTTTACCTACAGTTTTCACCTGGATAACAATACAGCAGACGGGAGGGACAACTGGTAGGGGTAAAGAAGCTGCCCCAGTCTGTTTGGTGGAACAGATATACTTACGCTACCTATCTGGATTCCGATACCAATTCCGGCAGTTATCCGGATATTGCAAGATACATGAACTCCGCACCGCCTCAAGATCAGTATTGGTTGGCAAATCCCATAGGAAGAACTTTTGTCGGAATCGATAAGGAGCCGGTGAGGCGGCCGGGTGATCCTCCTGACGATACTTTCGAGAAGTCCACAGGAAGCTATTACGATTATGAGGGGCTAGTGCAATCAAAGGACTATCATAGGCGGACAGCGTTATGTAGCCCTGTATCGCTATCCCATGACGAAGATTACCGATGCCATCGCGAATCATATGGACATGGTAGAGCATGGCTTTCTTCTGAAAAACAAGGTGAGCTGGACGGAAACCTGGGCAGACGGATACACTCGAAACGGCTCTTCCGAAGCGACTTTGGAGAATCAGGCTGAAGGTGATTCTTCCCTAGACCGAAGGGGAAGGTTCAAATGGATAAGAACAACACCAGTGATGAGAATTGGAAATCTTTGACAGTTTACAGACTCTCTTTGTGGATGGGGCACAAAATATACCCCTATCTCCGGAGAAGAGAGAAGCTATCCCATGTACCCTCTTTTTGCCAGCAATCAAGTGGACGGCAGTAAGGTGGCGATGCATGCGGGACGGCACGTACACCGTGCCGGAAACAAAAGATTGTTTTGCGGGATGACGGAGAGTACTACTGATATACTTTTGAAAACAATGCCCAGGATGAGCTGAGCCTTTAAATACGAACCCGACTACGGCGATAGATCTTGAACCGGGACTTTCGAGAGCCCGGGAACGGCAGTCTATAAACTAAACGGAAGAGACTACTATTATGACAGTGTTTCCATTAAAAATATGGAAGTGAAGGATGTGGAACAGGTCAGTGCTCCGGGTGGACTACAGCTTTCACGGGGAGAATCAGTAAAAACTTTGCTTCCTATGCCCCGGTAGAGCTGTGGATTCGAAAAAAGGGACACACAAGCTATGAAAAATATGGGAGCTTTCAGGCAATAGACAAGGATCAATTTACGTTTACACCGGAAAGCGGTTACTCGAAAGTCACGGCTAAGCCGGAAAACAATGATCATTACAAGTGCGAACTATCTGGATTTGAAAGGCAGCTTTTTCCGGGCGGTGTCAGCGGAATCGAGTTCAGAAATACGACAAAGGCCTATCAGACCAACTTGCAACCGGCCTTCGGTATCAGTTTAACGCCGAGTGCAGCCATGCGGGAACAGTATCAGAAAGCCTTAAATGCGGGATTGAATAGTGCAGCTGCCGGGCCTGCTACGGAAAGGCGGATACGGAGCGTGACAGTCTGCACAGGAAGACTCTGGAAAACAGTGGGACAGGGTCGCTTATGTTCATAGACCCATGCAGCTTACTTCGAAGTATAGCAAAAATACCTCGATAATATAGATACGTAGTCTAAGACTTTGGATCTGCACACGGATTTAAGAGATGACCCGGTGCATGGTGAACAGCTTCATCTTTGCTATGTGGATATACTGAATCAAGTGGCATTTGACTGGAGCCTTTAAGAAAGAGGAATACCTTTCTCCTTATCTCTCAAAGGGATGGAATCATTTATGACCTTCTTCCCGCGGGAAACCTATGTCAAGGAAGAAGAAAATCCATCTGGGTCCTAACGGGCAAGGCGGCGCTTATGGCGGTGATTTTTGACAGGGAAAGATTACCAGAGTTGAGTTTATAGAAAATTGGGAAGACTCCGGACAAACCATGATGAAGGTGAGTTTTAAGACACCGGCAGGCCGAAAGAATATTCTTGGGGAAATGCATCCAGGATTCGTTTGGGATACATCGTGCATAATCCGTATTCCAACATTTTGGACAGGGGAAGGATTCTCCAAAATACGGCAGCCTTTCTAAACACCTCGAAAAGAAACCAAATGGATTCCGAACTTTAGTCCGAAGGATGAAGCAAACGGGATTCCGGAAAGGCACTCCGGGAAGACTGAAAGAACCGTATTTTCAGAAGGAGATGGAGAATGCATGGAATGCGGATCCGAGCCACTATAAGACAATGAGTGTAACGGATATGCCTCTGAACTATGAGGCCATCACCATTGTGCAGGCGGGCTTTAGCAACTATGTTTCCACCGAAGTTCATAAACCCTTCGCAAAGGACAATGTGAGCTGAGCTATGGGCGACCCCTATCGGCATCGCTCTTGTACCAGTGCGCTGAGCAGTACCAGGACGACCGATATTATCCTTTTGATATTTTGGGAGAAGAGCAGGATCGAAACGGAGACTTTGACGGCATCGACATTAGTTCCTTTCTGAATACCCTTTGAGAAGGGGCTCACGACCGAAAATCCGGATGTTTTAGAGCCGGTGGTGTATTACTCCACGGTTGTGCCTACTACCGAAGAACAAAGGAGTCTGGGAGCGCCGAAGTATGACACGGCAGCCTACAATAGTGATAACAGTGTTTACAATCCGAAGAACCCGAGACAGTATTTGGAAGGTCTGGGATTATAAACATCCGGAAAATAACACCGGAGTCAATAAGAAAGACATCAAAGCCATCGCCATCGACGCACGAACCACGAAGGCGGGAAAGCGATTTATCCTGGATACGCAGGGAAAGCTGGTGGCTTATGTAGAAGATGACGGCGTCTATGGATAAGAAGAAGCTGCTGGTTCACAATGTGAATACCGGTTATCTTAAGAGCATCACCTTTAACGGAGAGGATGTTCCGGCCTCTGAAGTCGATCAAAGAATTGAGGCCTCGAGCAGCCACAACCTGATTGCACCGGTACAGGTATCACATTCCGGTAGAAGAAGGTTTCTGGACGGCCCCCTGGCGGTGTTACAGCTCCGAATATACGGAATGCCTTCCGTTTTACTTTGAAGGCGGAAGCCGGAGCAAAGCTTACTGGACGGAAACAGGCAGCCGGTTGTGACGGAAAAACCAATCCGGATGCGGACGGCGGTCTTCTGAGTTTGGACCGATAGAAATTCATTCGTCCCGGAACCTATAGCTTATACTGGTTACGGAGACGGGGGAAATTTCCAAGGATTAAGAATGATTTGCTTTCCGAAAAACCCTTACGGTAACGGTCACCAATCCGGACGATAAAAAGCTGAGCTATAGCCTCACAGTCAATGCAACAAGCCTCTTTCACCTTTTACCAACACCTCGGTATGATAAGGTAGAAACCGAAAATAGCTATAAAGAAGGTGCTGGAGCATTACGGCGAGTAACCGTCCCGATATCAAGGGAGAAAATACAGCTTTACCCTGCGCAGCTTTAGACGAGGCACCCGATGACCTGCGGAAGTTACCGGAGGAAGCCTTACGAAGACGAATCCGGATGCGGACGGAGGAGAAAACTCTTTGGAGAAATCACGTATTCCTTACCGGAGAGTATCGCTATACCGTGACGGAAAGTGGATCCGTTCCTCCGTGGAAAATGATAAGGAAGCCGTTAAAAACCCTATCGTCAAGGTAGAAGGATCTTGGAAACGGCACCATGAGCGATTTCAGTTTCCGGGGATGCATCTGGACTCGAGGGAACTCCTTACCTCCTGCCGAAGAGAGGAACCATTCCCAAGAGAAGGCTAAAGGGCGCAGTCCTGAAAATAAAGATCCGTTTCGCTAGCTTGCTGGCAGAAGACGGAATTGACAGCCGTAGGAAATCAAAGCCGGCGTGAAACTTCCTGGCAAATCCGGCGCCCATGCTGAAACAGTCCGCAGTAATGCATTACGCAAATGGAGCAGGAAACCGAAACATCTCGAAAATTTCCTTCCTGCGCTCGAAAGTATACCCATGAAGTTGGTGAGGAAAGCGCTCTTGGTGGCCATCGCTTTGATACAAGAGCCGCTACCAGCCATTTTCTTACCGTAGAAGAAGATCTCGGCAAATCCTTCACGACCTGACGGTTAAAAAGGAAATTTTGGGACGATGTTCCTGGCAGAACAAATTCTTTTCATTAATGAATACGAGCTGAACCAACCGACACCGCCCACTCCCGACACCGCCCACTCCGCCGGATCCTTCTTCCTCAAATGACAAAGCGAATCCGCCGAGGCCGACGCCGCCGACACCGACGGAAACACCGGAGATCCGCCGGAACCGGACACGGCCTTCACTCCCAGACCCAAAACCCTAGGAAAATAAACTCTGAGAATCAAAGGCGATTCTGGGAAGAAAGCGTCCTCTGACACAGGAGGATCAGAAGAGCTGAGCAGATTATCAAAGTGGTATCGAAGTACAAGAGAAGAGTCCAAACAGCGGATTCTCCAAATCGATTCTCTATGTCATTTTCTCAGGCTTTGAAGCGCTACTGCTGGCATTGTATACGAGCTTAAAAACGCTTTAGATAAAGAATGTCGCACACTGCGTCCCAAAAGTTAGACTTTTTAAGCGTAACTTGAGGTTGACAAGCTGCTACATATTTCTAGTTCATGGACTTTAGCCAGGGCACTTCAAAAACCACTAGACTGACGGATGGCTATGATTCATAACGAGCATCGTGCTCTTATTTCTGGAATTTTTCAAAGTCCCGATTGAGTTTTCCTACTTGCATAATGCTTTTGTTGTATAATTAAACCAGATATTGAAGGAAAACAAATTTATTTTTATAAAGAGTTTTTGCCAAAACGACTGCTTTATTCGACGAGTAAGGAAAATCTACGGAATATAACTGTACTGTTGTTCTAAATCTGAAAAGAAAGGTATTCCATGAATGATCGAATTAAAGGACTACATGGAAAACTAATCGTTCCTATCAGGCCCTTCGGAAGAACCACTTCCCACATTCCTCCTTTATCATGGGAAGGATGGCAAAACCCGCTAATATGGCAGGAGCCAGCGGAATTCGGAGCAAATGCGAAAAGTATTACGAAATCAAAGAGGTCAATCTTCCGGAGTTATCGGCGTGTGAAAAGAACATCGGACTCCAGTATATATTACACCGACGATGCTGGAGAATTGGATGAGTTGATGGAGACAGGGGAATTGGACATTATCGCCCTGGATGCTACCATTTTGAAGACCCGGCGGAAAAACACAAAGTTCTTTCAGGAAGTAAAAGAAAAGTATCCGAAACAACTCTTTATGGCTGATTGCTCTACAGTGGAGAAGCTTTGGAAGCGGACCATGGGCTTTGACTTTATCAGTTCCACTATGGTGGGTATACGAACAGTCAAGGAGATCAGTTGAAGCGGATGATTTTCTGATTCTTAGGAAAATGATGGGGGGTTAAGCGCGGTTGTTGCAGAAAATATCAATACCGGAAAAGAAGCAAGGCGTGTTATGGAACTTGGCGCGTTTCCGTGGTGGTTCTGAATCTATAATTACAAGGCCGCAGCTTATCGCTGTACCTTTTGTAAATGCATTAAAAAGAATGGGAGAACAAAAATGAAGAGAAGGATTGCGTTAGGCATGGCTGCGAGTATTGACAACATCCGCATTGGCGCTGCTTGTGGAGGTGCCAAGAGGCTGAGACCAAGACGGAGACGGAAAAACGGAAGCGAAGACGAAAGAGTCTGGAAGAAGCAAGCGAGAAAGCAGAGGAAGCTGCGGATGAAGACCTCAAGGCAGGTCAAAAGCTTGCTTCTAACCCTGTGGAGAAAATGGGGCGATGAAGCAGCCGTGGCAAAGCTCTTGGGAGAACTTCAAGCAAAAAGTATCCGGATGATGTTCAGGTTACGGTAGAATATTTGGATTATCAGAACGGAGACATTGAGTTAATACCGCGATCGAAGGAAAAGCGGCACCGGACATAACAATATGGAAGGACCGGAAGATTGGTAATAACCCCAGAACAAAGGGGTTCATGGATTGACTTAAGGATATTTTTCGAAGATGAGGCTTCTTCCAGAAACATCCAATATAATGTAAAGACCGCATGTATGTCTTCCGACGGAAAACTACTGCAAGTACCCGCTTGCTGACCGCTCACTGCATGGGAATCAACAAGGCTATCTTTGAGGAGAACGATGCTCTAAGTACATCGATGAAGAAAATCATGCTTGGACAACAGAGAACTTCTTTAGGCAGTGGAAGCCATTCAGAAGAGTGGACAAGATAATGTTTTGTTTGCCATGCAGGACAGGGTGAGGACCAGGGAACGTGCTGGTAAATAACCTTTACAGCCGGAAGCTATACCAATAAGGAGCACACTGAGTACACAGCGGCTTCCCCCGAGAACGCAAAGGCTCTCGAAGAGTTAAAGAAGACAAAGGGTGTGAACTTTGACTCCGGTATTGTGGCGGAGACAGTGCAACTTATTCAGAAACGGTACTTTGGCCATGATCTCTTTGCTGGAACTCCGTGCCTTGAGAACAATGCGGATAACGGTGAGGCGGGAAAAGACCAACAACAGCGATGAAAATTATTCCGATGCTTTTCCCGACAGACGACGGCAAGACAGAGCTTTGCGGCGGTATCTGGGGATTTGGTATTTTTGATAACGGCGATGAGAACAAGATTAAGGCTGCAAAGGCGTTCATCCGCTTTATGTGTAACGATGAGACACAGGCTAAGCTTTCCCGTACAGACTAAGATTCTTCCCCTGTTCATGAGAATTAAGCGGAGTATATGACGGAACGGATAATGCGGAAACCATGAGCTTGTTCGCAGAGAAATTTATGCCTTCCTTTGGTGATTACTATCAGGTAACTCCGGGCTGGGCTACAGCTAGAACTGAGTGGTGGAATATGTTGCAGAGAGTTGGACAGGGCGGCGACGCGATGACAGAGCTGGAGACCTTCAGAAGAATGCAAAACGCAGCAGCAAAGTCTTAATATTTTCACGCCCGGAAGGCAGAAAGCTAATTCCGGAGCTCAGGAGTAATAGACATGAATACCAGTACCAAAGTAGCAGAAGTAAGATCCTGTCAGAGGGAGAAACGCGCTCTGCCTATTTGTTCTTACTTCCCAGCCTCATATTTTTCCTTGGATTTGTTATCTTTTCCATGATTTTTATAGCTTCTATACCAGTGATGCAACAATGGGAAAGAATAATGCGAACCAATTTATTGACACAAAACTATATTGAACTCTTTTCCGACAGCGTTTTCCATAAAGCACTGAAGAATACCCTGATCATCGTTTTGGTGTCTGTTCCCGCGGTGGCTGTCTTCTCTCTATGGGTATCTTCCTTAATCTACAAGATGAAGGGACCCGTACTCCGTAACTCCGCTGTATATCTTCCTGTTGTTACAGGATCCGTTGCGAGTAACGGTGGTTTGGAAGTGGATGTTCCACAACTATTACGGTCTGTTTAATTATGTGGGAACACACACGGGGATATTGGAAAAGAATATCAACTGGTTGGGAGATGCTCGTTTTGCACTGCCCTGTATTATTTTTGATTCTTTTTACGACCTCGGTCAGTCAACCCATTGTGCTCTATGTTTCCGCTCGGCAATGTGGACGTTTCTTGTGGAAGCGGCGAAGGTGGATGGTGCTACAGATTTGCAGCTTTTCTGGAAGATAAGTATGGCCGATGATTATGCCGACTACTTTATACATTTTTGGTAATCACCACAATTAACAGCTTGCAGTGTTTTGCTTTTGATTCAGCTCTTAATATCCGGTGGACCGAACCATAGTACGGATACGGTAATGTACTATATCTACTACACTGCGTTTAAGCTCTATCGTTATGGGTATGGAAATGCTATGGGTGTGATTTTGGCCGTGATTATTGCCTTGCTCTCTGCTTTGCGGTTCCAATTGGCAAAGAGAAAAGTAGGAGGAATAGAATGAGTCAGAATAACAAATCCGCATATAGCATAATTAGTTTCATGATTCTCTTGATTTTGGCATTTTTCTTCTATTTCCCCGTATTGGATTATCACGGGTTCTTTTAAGACCGCACAATCCATTAACGGAACCAGCCCAGACTGGTTCCCGACGGAATGGGTACTTACGAATTATAAGAAATTATTTTCCAAGCAGGCTACGAGCCTGTTCAGCGTTACATTGCCTGGATGGGAAAGAAGGCGATCTCTTTCGGACCGAAGGTACCGAGTGCGATTCGCTGGCTTTTCAATACCGGTGCAAGCATGTCGCTTTCCGCCATGGTTTTAACCTGTATTACAGCTTCTATGGCGGGCTGATGCTCTGCAAAAGAAGCGCTGAGAGGAAGAACGCTTTTATTCACGTTGATTGTTTGTGCCATGGCTTTACCGAAGCAGGGTTATTTTATTCCTCTGATTCGGAAATGTCATTCTTAAAAGCTGTATAATACTATTTTGGCAGTGATTTTTCCGACTGTGGGTTGGCCCTTCGGCGTCTTCCTTATGAAACAGTTCTCCGAGGGAGTCCGAAATGCTGAAACCTCTCGTATTGACATGCTTCCGAAGCAAGAATTTTTACCCAGATTGTATTTCCTATGGTAAAACCCGGGAATCGGTGCACTGGCTATTTTTACCTTTATCATATAGCTGGAACGATTACTTTATGCAGTTAATTATGCTGAGCAGTACGGAAAAAAACTGACCATTTCCTTAGGTATTGCAAAACTTCAGGCGGAGAATACCACGGACTTCGGTATCATCATGGCGGGAGCGGCTGTGGCAGCTATCCCCATTCTTGCCGTATTCCTTGTCTTCCAACGCTACTTCACTACAAAGGCATCGCCATGGGGGCGTGGGGTTAACTTTTCATCAAGAAAGTTAATCCTGTAATCAGACCACAACCCCGCAGAGGGTGTGCTTATGCGAGCAAAAGTTTGTTTTAGTCCACCTTGACCAAAAACAAAGTTAAGGTTAACTTTTTCATCAAGAAAAGTTAATCCGTAATCGAACCACAGCCCCGTAAGGATGTGCTTTGCAAACAAAGTTTGTTTTTAGTCCACCTTGACCAAAACAAAGGTTGAAACTAGAGTTTTTCCACAGAAAGGAGCACTATGAAAAACACAGAAAAATATGCAGGTATAACCTCGCATTTTATGCTTGCTATGATGAAAAGGGAGGTTTCCCCGAGAGGTGCGTGCACTCACAAGATATTTTATCGATGCCGGTGTGCAGGGAGTCTATGTGAACGGCTCTTCCGGAGAGTGTATCTATCTTTCAAAGGGAGAAAGTGCATTTTGGAAAAATGTTTGTGCGGAGGCTGAGGAAAACTCAGAATCATTGCCCATGTAGCCTGCAATACTAGCGCGATTCCGAGGAGCTTGCGGCATGTATGCGGAGAGCTTAAAGGTGGATGCGATTGCTTCCATTCCGCCGATTTACTTCCATCTTCCGTCATACAGCATTGCTGAGTATTGGAATACAATCAGTAAGGCGGCACCGAATACCGACTTTATTATTTACAATATTCCGCAGCTTGCCGGGGTGAGCCTTACTAAGGAGCTTTGCACGAAATGTGCAAGAATCCGAAGGTTGTCGGTGTGAAGAATTCCTCTATGCCGGTGCAGGATATCCAGAGCTTTAAGGCTGTTGAGGAAGACTTCGTGGTATTCAACGGTCCGGATGAACAGTTTGTAGGCGGAAGAGCCATGGGGCTGTCGGCGGTATCAGCGAACCTACGATTGCCATGCCGGAGCTTTTGTGAAAAATGAATGTACTTTTCGAGGAAAAGCAGAATTGCCGAAGCAAGAGAAATTCAGATTAAAGTGAATGAGATTATCGGACTTCTTTGCAGCGGACATGGCAATATGTGTGCTATGATTAAGGAAGTGCTTCGTATTCGAAAAAGGGCTGGAAATCGGTTCGGTAAGAAGTCCTGACCCCGCTTACGGAAGAGGATAAGAAGATCGCAGAGAAAACGGCGAAGCTTATCAACGAAAGGCGGTATCTGTGTTTTGTCGTTCAAGATGAGACCTCCGACGTAGATAAGGAATAAGACCTGGATAAAAATGCGATGGGGAAAGATATCGATTGAAGACAGTCGAAAAAGCAAGAAGGGGTGCAAAATGGAAGAGGAAAAAGATTATCGTTTGTTTTGGTGATTCCAATACACACGGATACGACAGTAAAAGTGGCGGACGTTTTGATAGGCACATCCCGTTGGCCAATGGTTTTACAGAGCTCTTTTGGGAGAGGAATATTTGATAAAGAGAAGAAGGACTCTCAGGCAGAACCACGGTGTTTTCAGACCCTCTTCATGAATCCCTGTCGGGGATAGAGACGATTCGTCCCGTGCTTTTTACGCACGAGCCGGTGTCACTTCTCATCATCATGCTGGGAACGAACGATGTAAAGGCGCGTTTTTCCGCAACGGCTGAAAAAGCTATTTCCAGAGGCCTTGATCGCCTCGATTAAAAAGGCTAAGGCCGCAGAGATGCTGTCTTCAGATGAAAAAGTCAAGATTTTTGGTCATCGCGCCCTATCCCATCGATGAAGAATATATGGAGACATCCGTTGGAAATGATATGGGAGAGGGTGCGCGGAAAAAGTCATGAAGCTGTCTGAAACTCTATCGTGAGATAGCAATGCTGAATCATTGCCATTTTTCTTTCCGCAGAAGAAATTCCGGGGATGGAGAACTATCCCTATGATTATATGCACTTAAGCCGAAGGCGCATAAGGCCCTGCTGCAGCATTAGCAGAACGGATGGATACATATCTTTCTTAAAGACGGAAGGAGTACGCTTTGACTAAAAGATATCTGCCCTGGATATAGGAGACGACAACGAGATTTACGATTTTAAGCGATGAGGAGAAGTCCTCATGCAGGAAAGAGATACCGAAGCGGAGAAGGGCGGACCCATATTGTGGAAAAAGTGTGAAACGCTTAATTCGGGGAGCAGGACTTAGCTTTGGATGGAATTTGTATTTCCACTGCGGAATCGCGTGGATGAAGAGAAAGGAGAAATCATTCATGCGGGACCGCAGATTCCGAGTACAAAAGTGGGATTTCCTGGATTATAGAAGAAGAATTTTTCCATCCCTTGTGAGGTGGAAAAATGATGAATGCGCAGGACTCGGAGAAGCGATTTCGGTGCGGCAAAGGGCAGGCGTTCCGTTTTCTGCTTACCATTGGAACGGGTGTCGGGGGCTGCTATCGCAAAACGGGGAAATCCATCACGGACTTTCTCATGCGGCGATGGAAATTGGCTATATGAAAAATCCCGGGAGGAGGTTTCAAAAATCTAGCCTCTACCTCCGCCCTGGTAAGAAGAGTGGCAAGCCGGAAGAAGGAAGCTACGGAAGATTGGAACGTAAGAAAAATTCTCTCCGTCTTGGAAGAGGGAGATGAAATCTGCCTGGAAGAGATTGATTGCTTTTTGTAATATCTTAGCTCTTGGGATAGCGAATCTCTGCTATAGCTTTACCAATCCGGAGATTTTCATTTTGAGGCGGAGATTATGAGACGGAGTGATATTCTGCTCCCCAGAATCAAGGTGCGATTTAAAGAGCACCTGATTCCTTTGATTTTTCTCATACCGAGCTGGACTGTGCTACAATGGAAAACAAGGCCGGTTTTTGAGCGCTTTATTCATTTTCCTAAAAGAAACAGCGGGAAAGAAAGAAGGCATAAGGCATGGGCGAAGACATATAAGATTTTTGCTGAAGACAAGAAATTTTGTTGGGAGCGTTACCGTTTCGAACGGTCGCTTCTCTTCTTTAGATTTAGAAAAGGAACTCCTCCGGAAGGAAGCATTTTCTCGAGAAGAGGCGATTTTACTTCCCGGCTCAATAGATATTCATTTTTCATGGCTGCCTGGGACAGGATTTTTGTGACAGAACAAGAGAGGCAATTACGACGCTTGCAAAATATGAGCTGGAGGCATGGCGTTACTGGGATTTGTGTCCGGCGACCTTGACCCTTGCCTTGACAGATCTGGATCAGAGTTTTATGGCGATGGCAAAGGAGATAGCGAGGAAGGGGAAAAGCCCGGAGAGGCGAGACTTCTCGAGTCATTAATGCATGGAGGGTCCTTTATCAGTCCTGGTGAAAAAGGGGCACAGAACGAAAATACATATTAAAATGTGATGAGAAAAATTCTCAGCCGTTTTTGGAGCGCTCAGGAGGCTTGGTTAAGTTTGTCGGACTCGCTCCGGAAGAAAATCCGAATTTCGAAGATTACATTCGGAAGGTCAAGGGAGAGTTGAAGGTTTCCTGGCACATACCAATGCGGATTTTCAGACCGCTCTTTTGGCCTATCGTGCAGGTGCCAGCCATGCGGTCCATCTTTTTAATGCGATGACCGGACTGGATCATAGGAACCCCGGTGTTGTTGGGGCGACCGTGGAGAGTAAAGAGGTTTATGCGGAACTCATTACCGATGGAATTCATGTGCATCCCGTTATGGTCAGACTGGCTTTTCAGCTTCTCGGAGAAGACCGTGTGGTGCTGATTAGTGATAGCCTTCGTTCTACCGGTATGCCGGACGGAATTTATGACCTGGGAGGACAGAAGGTAGAGAAAAACGGAAAGCGCTGTACGCTGGTGGAAGGCGGAAATCTGGCAGGCTCCGTATCCAATGTGTTTGACTGTATCGAAGACGGCGGTGCAATCGATGAAGATTCCTTTCCGTTCCGCGATTTTGGCTTCTACAATGAATCCACAAAAAGTTTTGGGGTGGACGGGGAACTGGGAAAGCATCTCGATTGGAAAGATAGCTGATTATATCCTTTTGGATAATGAGCTCAATTTGCAGGCGGTTTATCAATCCGGGAAAAAGATTCCGGGAATAGGCCGATGTTTCCCAATAAGTACATTTTTACAAAATTTTATTTTGGGGAATGTATTACAAATTTTTCTAAGAGATGAGTCTAGAGTATCGAGAGCGTCGGAAAGCGGGATGCTTTTCCTAAGGAGTTGATAAAAGCAGGAGTGAGACGATGAAGGGATTTTTAAAGGAGTTTAAGGAGTTCGCATTAAAAGGGAAATATGATTGATTTGGCAGTCGGTATGATTATCGGTTCCGCTTTTACCGCATTGGTAAACAAGCTGGTATCTGACCTGTTATGCCGCTCATTTTCTCTGGTTACCGGAAAGATTGATTTTTGACAATATGTTCATCCCTCTTGCCGGACAGACCACAAAGGTATATTCTGAGGCGGTAGAACAGGGAGCGGTTTTTGCCTACGGTTCCTTCATTACCGCAGTATTAACTTTCTAATCATGGCACTCGTGGTTTTCATTTTTGTAAAGCAGATGAATAAGCTGAAGAAGGAAGCGCCGGCAGTGGAGACGGAGAAGGAGTGCCCGTACTGCAAGACGATGATTCCAATCGAGGCAACCTGTTGTCCCTCACTGCACCTCTAAGCTTACAGGGTTATGCGGAGTCGGTTTAAAAAGCGGAGTGGATAAACTTTCTTTTGGGAGATTGTGAAAAGCGGGAGCATTTCCGGCTTTTTGCAGCTCCTATTTTCCTTTTTGAGGGTGAAAATGAAAGAAACGGAGCGTGAACGAATTGCAACGAGGGCTGCGGTTTTTCGGCATACTGGCAAATCTTTTTCTATTTGTTGTAAAATATCTTCTTCTGCTTCTCTTCATTCCCTGAGTATTGCGGCGGATGCTTGGAACAACTTGTCGGATGTCGGCAATTCCATCCTCGGTCTTGATAGCCGGAAAACTGTCCGGGGAAAAAGGCGGACAGAGAACATCCTTCGGGCATGGCAGAATTGAGTACCTGGCAGCTTTTTCTGGTGAGTACCTTCATAATTCAATTGGGCCCTGGATACCATCTCGCTCGGGACTCTTTTCTTTAGGAAAGAAGGAGGAACTCGTATTTTTTGCTCCTGCGGTTTGGCTGCTTTGTCCTTTCCGTTTTTAATAAAGCTTCTTCTATTCTTCTATTTTTCGTTTTATCGGGAAGAAAATTTCGTCCACGCTTTTTTTAAAGCGACAGCGATGGATGCGCTTCTGGATTCTCTGATGACGGTTTCCACGTTGGTATCGGTTTTCTCTACTATAAAAAGGCTATAATATAGATGCTTTTCTAGGCTTGGGATTGGGTGCACTGATTTTGTTTAACGGCATAAAGATGGCGAGAGAAACCATTACGGAAATTTTAGGAAAGCCGATTGAAGAAAAAAATATACAAGGAAATTCGGGATACCGTTTTTAGAAGAAAAGGACTTTCTAGCTGTTCATGATTTTTCTGTATCATCCTTACGGAGCGCAGAACGCGATGGGAAGTATTCATGTTCTTTGTGACGGAAGAAAAAGTATTGCCTACATCCATGAGAAGGTGGATGATATGGAGAGAAGAATCAAAAAGAAGTTCGGTTTTTCCTTATTGATTCATGTGGATCCGATTGTTGCGGAAGAGGACGTTGTCTGGCTGTCTTCTATCGTGAAGCGGACTTTGGCTCGCTATCATACCGAGGGTAGCTTCCACGATATTCAGTTTCAAGAAAGAGAAGGAGAAAGGGATTCTGTACTTTTGACCTTCTTTTGCCCTATTCCGTAACGGAAGAAAACGGCAACGAAGATTCAGGCGGAGATAAGGGATGCGGTAAAAGAGGAAAAAGGGGATGGATTGTGTAATAGAGCTGGATCGCCCCATGATAGAAACGTAGAGAGAAGAGGGAAAAATGTACGAAATAAAGGAAAGAGTGCGCTATTCCGAGGTTCGGGAAAATGGAAAAATGGGCCTTCTCGGAATTGTAAACCTCTTACAGGATTGTTCCACCTTTCATTCTCATGATGGGAGATGTCCATAGAGAAGGTGTTGGAGTTAAAAAGAGCCCGGCTTTTTAAGTGCTTGGGATATTCAGGTTTTTCGTTTCCGGCGCTTTATGAGGAAATTACGGTCGGAACTTCTCCGCATCTCTTTCGCGGTATTTTCGCCTACCGAAATTTCTGGATTAGGAATAAAGAGGGAGAGTACCCGGTCAAGGCGGACAGTGAGTGGTTCTGCATTGACACGGAAAAAGGGCAGACCGCAGAAGATTACGGAAGAGTTGGTAGAGCCTTTCGGAAAAACCGCAGGATGTCCCTGCAGCTACCGCCTCTGCAACGGGAAAAATCACTTTTCCGGAAGAATGGCAGGCGGGGCAGGACTTTCCCGTACCGAGGGAGTATCTGGACACCAATCATCATATGAATAATGCCCGTTATATTGCGCTTAGCGAGGAGCTTCTCTTCCAAAGCAGCGGGAGGCCTGCATTTTCTTTTTCTGAAGAAAATAAAAAAGAGAGAATGGAGCCTTTCGGGATTCGTGCGAATATTTGAAGGCGTATACCCTCGGGGATCATATTTTTCCCAAGACTTGCCATGAGAAGAAGATAGAAAAGTTGTTGCCTTTTACAATCAGAATAAGGAGCTGTGCTGCCATGTTGAAATTAGGAAAATCCCAAAAATGTAAGATTCTAAGAGAAAAGGACTTTGGCGTTTTCGTGGGAAATGAGGGAGAAGAAGGGGTACTTCTTCCGATTCGCCAGGTTCCGAAGGGAAAGAAAGTTGGGGATGAGATAACGGTCTTTGTCTATAAGGACTCCAGAGACAGGCTCATTGCCACAACCAGGAAGCCCTATATGGAAGTGGGAGAGATAGCCAAGCTTCGGGTGAACGACGTGAATGCCATCGGTGCATTCATGGACATCGGGCTGGAAAAAGACATCCTGCTTCCGCACAGAGAAATGCGATATGCCCTTTGAAGAAGGATATGGAGGTGGAGGTTTATCTCTATATCGATAAGACGGAACGCCCGGCAGCCAGTATGTATACGAAGAAAAAGGAAGATGCAAGGCATATCAGCCAGGAAGAAGTCAACACTTCCCGTTATGAGAAATGCGCGGAGCAGATAGAACATATCCTGGAGGAAAAAAATTTGCGGGGCATATTCCTTTATACCGACAAAAACGGTAGACCCCGAGCAGGTCAAAAGAGATTTTGGTGTATCGAAGGCGGCTTTTTAAGAAAGCAATAGGGAAAGCTCTTGAAGGAAAAGAAGATCAAAATCACGAAAAACGGCGATTTTTAAATACTATCAAGAAGAGGAAAAAATAAAGGACAAAGAAATAAAGAATTTTTATAGGTTTCATACATTTCCCCGAGATTCTTCGTGTTTTTCAACTGAATTTCCGCTAAAAAGTGAGCAAATAAATTTAGTTAAATTGTCGATTTTCTATCAAACATATAATAAACTGTACAAAATTTGCGGATGAATTTCGGAAGATAGTCAATAGTCAGATGCGGAGAAACAAGATACAATACAGCTATTCTTGAAAGAAAGCGAGAAGGGTATTTCAAGCTTTTTAGAAGCAATAAGACAGAATAAAAAGATTTATAGACAGAAGGAAGAGGAGAACGCACATGGCTAGTGTACAGCTTAAGAATCGTAGTCAAAAAGTATCCTAACGGTTTCGTTGCGGTAAAAGACTTCAACTTGGAAATCGAAGATATGAATTTATCATCTTTGTAGGTCCTTCAGGATGTGGTAAGTCCACAACTCTTCGTATGGTGGCAGGTCTTGAGGATATCAGTACCGGAGAACTCTTCATCGACGGAAAGAAGATGAATGATGTGGAACCGAAGGACAGAGATATCGCCATGGTTTTTCCAGAACTATGCTCTTTATCCGCATATGACGGTTTACGACAATATGGCTTTTCGGACTGAAAGCTTCGTAAGGTTCGAAGGATGAAATCGACAAGAAGGTGCATGAAGCTGCAAGAATTCTTGACCTTGAGCATTTGCTCGATCGTAAGCCGAAGGCCCTTTCCGGCGGACAAAGACAGCGTGTGGCTATGGGACGCCATTGTACGTCGTCCGAAGGTTTTCCTGATGGACGAGCCGCTTTCCAACCTGGATGCAAAGTTAAGGGCACAGATGCGTGTAGAGATTGCCAAGCTTCATAAGTCTCTTGAGACAACCATTATCTACGTAACCCTATGACCAGACCGAGGCTATGACGCTGGGAACCAGAATCGTAGTGTTGAAGGACGGTATTATTCAGCAGGTGGATACTCCCGGAGAACCTTTACGATACACCCTGCAATAAGTTCGTTGCCGGATTTATCGGATCCCCGCAGATGAATATGATTGATGCGGAGTGTACGGAAGAGGGCGGCCAAGTGAAGTTGAGCTTGCCGGAAACACCATTACCTTAAACGAGAAAGAAGGCTGCTGCCCTAAAGGATAAGGGCTACATCGGAAAAACCGTAAATGCTCGGTATCCGTCCGGAAGATTTACATGATGAAGAAGATTATCTTGCAAATCATTCTCAGTCTCTTATTACTGCTGAGATTCGTGTATACGAGATGCTCGGTGCCGAGACACTGCTTTACTTTTTGACATCTGCGGATGCCTCTTGGACGGCAAAGAGTCAATCCGAAGACCAAGGCCAGAACCGGTGATACGGTTCGCTCACGCGCTCGATGAGAACAAGATTCATATCTTTGATAAAGAAACAGAGGTAACCATCACAAAACTAAGCGAAAGCTTTCTGTGAATATTTCATAAAATAAAATTAGAAATTTGGAGAAAAAAAGACAGGAAGAAGATTCTTTGTCCTGTCTTTTAAAATGCTTGAAATAGGATTAAAACTGTTTATGGTAAGGATGGAAACAAAGGTTTTGGCAGTGCAGGTATGTCCAAAAATAAGGGTGATGCATGCAAACAGGCCTTAGCGAGAAGAGTTTTCGCACTTCCAATGCAGATCCAATAGAGGAAAAGGATGGAGTAAAGATGATTTCAAATCAGGTTTTGCAAAGTACAATTGATTCCATTAAGGGAATCGCAAAGGCTGGACATTGCTACTATGCGGATATTGACGGAAAAAGTTCTTGCCACCATCATTTGTTGAAGACAGGATTTGTCGGGGATGGTGGTATCCTTTGCGGAGTCTCAGGCTGATCCACAGGCTGCGGGCGGATTTCAGTTTTAAGATTTTTTGATGAGCATCAACTGGAGTTTGTGCTGATTGCGCATGGGGATACCGATGATGTGTACATGGTCGGAAAGCTTGCGGTTTTGCGGGTGCAGACCTTACTGTTGCCTATAGAGAAAAGTTTGATAGGACAATTTTGTAAGAATCTTCTTTGGACAATCTTCTGTGGTGGATATCTACAACCGCGCAAAAGCTGCACATTGACGTCGGCGTTCGCAGAGTGGTTTTCCTCATGGAGTCGGATGAAACCATCGATGTACAGGCACAGGATGCGCTGAAGGTTCTTCTCTTCGGAATCAATGACTTTGTGACGGCGGTGGATGAGAAGAATGTTATTGGTGAAAGAGCTGCAGCCGGAAGACGGTTACGAAGAGGTGCAGAAGATTGCGGCAAGCATGCTGGATATGCTACTCCGAGGTTATGCTGTCCACCAGAGTGGCGTACGGCACCATCGTGAACGAAATCAAGGAAGTATCCCGTTCCTATAAGGAAGCAAAGATGGCCTTGGAAGTCGGCAAGATTTTTCTTTGTGGACAGAAAGATTGTAGCGTACAATGCACTTGGCATCGGCAGATTGATTTACCAGCTTCCGATTCCGCTTTGCAAAGATGTTTATTAAAGGAAATCTTTGTGGATGTGTCCCCGGATGATTTTTGACGAAGAAACTTTTGAAACCATTTCCAAGTTCTTTGAGAACAACTTAAATGTATCGGAAACCTCCAGACAGCTCTTTATCCATAGAAATACGCTCGTCTATCGTTTAGATAAATTGGATCGGGCAACAGGACTTGACCTTCGCGTATTTGATGATGCCATTACGTTCCAGATTGCACTGATGGTAGTAAAATATAGTGAAGTACATGGAGCATTTGGGATTTTTAAAGAACAGAAGCGTAAGGACAGGATGTCATGGGAGAAGAAGAAAAGGAATATCCGTCGGAGATGAGAGCTTTAAAAGAAGACACAAAGAAAGAAGTGAATTTAAGCATGGAAAAGAAAGCAAGAAGAACGGAAAGACCGCGCTTTTCGTTCTGGTCCTGTTCGCCATGCTCCTTTGCGCTCGGTGGTGCGGCTTGTTATGTTTATTATTTCAGCTATCCGGGTCTCCAATTTTTGAAAAAAGAGACACAGGGGACGCAGAAGGAAGAAATCAATCTTGCCTGGGTAAGCAAGAAGCTCGGAGAATTGCGAGATCTGATTCAGAAGTATTATCTTTTCATACGGAAAAATGGAATCAATGCGAAAACGACATCTATAAGGGACTTTTTAAACAGCCTTTTGAGGATGATCCGTATGCCGCTTACTACACCAAAGAAGAAATTGACGAGACGATTAATCAGCAAAAAGGAGCTTTATCAGGGAATCGGAGCTACGGTTTCCGAGTCGGAAGAGGGACCTAAGGTAGAGTTTGTCTATCCGGATTCTCCAGCGGAAAAGGGAGGCCTTCAGGCAGGAGATGTGATTCTTCGTGTGGACGGGATTTCCGTAAAAGATCTGAGCCTCAACCTATATTGTCGAGAATCTGGTGAAGGGAGTGGAAGGCAGCTCCTTGGAAATGATTGTATAGCGAAACGGAGAGGAACTTACGCTTCGGACTGCGCGGAAAGGTTGTTATCCCCAGCCGTGGAGTACGGAGATCCTGCGGAGATGCTGAAAGACGACAGCCTTCAAGGGGAAAATCGGCTATCTTTCTCTGAGAGGCTTCTACATGGAGGCGGTGGATGAGTTTATTTCCCAATATGAAGAGAAAGTGAGACGGGAAGGATGAAGCAGCTGATTATTGATTTACGCGGAAATCCCGGAGGAGATGTGGAAGCAGCCACCAAACTCCTGGATTATTTTTGCCGGACCATCTGTCCAAACCGGAGAAAGAAGGCTACAGAAGAGTCCGGAGCACATTCAGTCAAAACCGATAGAGAAATTCAAGGCAGGAGATACCTTGTTACTGTATACGGAAGATAAGAACGGGAACGGAAAGGATTGGTATTGCGAGGACGGACATGAAGTGGATATGCCGATTGTGATTCTCGTCAACCAAAACTCCGCTCGGCTTCCGAACTCTTTTCGGGCGCCATGCAGGATTACGGAAGAGCTATAGTTGTCAGGGACGCAGTCTTTCGGAAAGGAATTGTGCAGACGGTTCGCTCTTTCCCGGACAGTTCAGCCGTTGAGTTTACGACACGTACTATTTCTCCCCGCCGGAAGAAACATTCATAAAGGGTCGGAATCACTCCGGACATTAAGGTAGAGATTCCCGAGCGGACAGCAATAGCTATGTCCAGGACCGCGCAAAGGATAGTCAGCAAGAAAGCGGCAGAGACTCTTTATACTAATTTTATACATGGCTAAAAGGAGCTGTGCTATACTCCGCTGTATAAAGTAAGAGAGTGAATATACCGAAAGTGGCTTATTTTCATTGTGCGGAGATTGATGCTATATTGTTAATCCTTGGCGCAGCGGGGACAGGGGCAGGACTTGGAAAAAGTTGGAGAGGAAGGCAGGGGACTTTTCTGAAAAAGGAAGGTTTTCGACTTTTCTTTACCAAGGCGAAAGGGCGATGCCAAGTTCATTGTGAAATCACAAAAGACGAGTCAGGAAGAGATCGTGGTCATTGGGGGAACCGGCACCCTGAATGAGGTGGTGGACGGTCTTAAAGCTGGACAATGACCGTGTTTTTGGCTTTTCTTTCCGGTTTGCAAGGAAAATGATTTTTGTTCGCGGACTGGAAAAATGCTATAGGTTCCCCGGCAGTATAGAAGAATTGTTGCAGAAAGAAAGAGTAGACTACGGCATAGTGGAGAGCATGAGGAAGCATCGTCAGCTTTTGTGGTCAGTGTCGGGTCGGTTTTGATGCCATGGTTTTAAATGAGCTTTTTACCATGCGCTACGATATCTGTCCGAAAGAGAGAAGGCGAATTGCCAGGGAAAAACAGAGGACTCGTGAGTTCCATTTTGCAATCATTCCGGTACCCTAAAGCTATATCTATGCCTTTTTAAAGGGGATTGTCGGAGCCAAGAAGTGCAGAGGAACCATAGTTCTGGATGGAGAAGAGAGAAGTGAGTTTAATCCATCCTTTTCTCTTCCGTGCATAATCACCCTTATGAAGGACACTATGCTTTCGGAAAAGGGCCTCGGGAGAAGACGGTTTTCTGGATCTCTGCTTGCGAGTACTCACTCATAAACTTCGTTTACTTCGCTTTATGCTGGCTGCACTCGGCATTCATCGTTCTTGCCGGGGTGCATTGCTATCGCTTTAAGAAGGCGGAGATTCATATGGAAGAGGACTGCTCTGTCATGTGGACGGAGAAACAGTGGGGAAAAAGCAGAGTTTAAGCATTTCCTGTCGCCCCGAAAATTGCGGATACAGATTTAATATTGCATATTACGGATTTTTCACATTGCGGATTTTTCCGTTACGGATTGAGCAAAGTGAGGGAGACAGTCATGCGAGGTGGGTTTGGGCTACGATGCATAGATTGGTGGAAGGAAGAGATTTGATTTTTGGGAGCGTGAAGATTCCGCATGAAAAAGGCTCCTCGGGCACTCGGATGCGGACGTCCTTCTCCATGCCTGACGGATGCTCTTCTTGGTGCCGCGGCACTGGGGGATATGGGGAGACATTTTCCGGATACCGATGAACGGTATAGGGATATCCTCCTTATTTTGTTGGAGAAGGCCTATGTACTGGTAGGGGCAAGGCTATACCTTGGAAATGCGGATATGAGTGCTTCATGCAGGAAACCGAAGGTGAAAGACTTTATTCCTCTGATGGAGGAAAATATTGCCAAGGCACTATCCCTGTGAGAGGAAGAATTTCCGTGAAAGCGACAACGGAAGAGGGCTTAGGCTTTACCGGACAGGAGGAAGGCATTGCGGCGAAGGCCATCGTGCTTTTTGGAGAAGCTTGCAGACTGAGAAATGCAATTTTATATCTGCCCGTCACAAAGTTGACACAAAAATTTTTATACGATGTGCCCGAAAGAGAGGGAAGTGGAATGAAGAAAATAATAGGGGTTACTTGTCTGCTCCTGCTTTTTGGTCTTGTAGCAGGAGGAATGATGGTGGGGGTGAACTACCTTGCCCGGGAACGGAATATCTAGTCTATTTTACGAGATAGCGGAGTAGAAAATCCGGAAGCGATGCTGTCCAGTCCTTCCGTGATGCCGGAAACGGAGAAAAGCACGCAGGCTTCGGAGAATACGGTAACAGCCTCTTCTAACGGAAGCGAAAAACCGTTGCCGGAGGTGGCAAAGGAGGCTATGCCTTCCGTCGTTGCGATTACCAATATGATGCGTTATCAGCAAAATGGATTTTCCATTTTCGGAGAAGTGACAGAAAGAGACGGAATTACCTGCCAGCGGTTCCGGCGTCATGTGGGACAGAACGATACGGAACTTCTGATTGCGACCAACAACCATGTGATTCAGGACTCGAATTCTTTGACGGTCAGCTTTTATCGATGAGAGCACGGCAAATGCGAAAGTGAAGGGAACCGATGCGACAGTTGATTTGGCGCTGGTTTCCGTGAAGCTTTCAGACATTTCACCGGAAACAAGAGAGAAGATTAGCCATTAAAGTGGGATCTTCCGATGAGATGGAAGTAGGCGACCCTGTTGTGGCAATCGGAAATGCCCTCGGCTACGGACAATCCGTGACCAGCGGAATCATTTCCGCAAAAAACAGAGATGTACAGACGAAAGAAGGCGTATCCAAGGGACTGATTCAAACGGATGCGGCGATTAATCCGGGAAATTCCGGCGGTGCGCTTCTGAATATGCAGGGAGAGCTGATTGGAATCAATGTGGCAAAATATGCCGATACGGATGTAGAGGGCATGGGCTATTCCATTCCGTCCTCTGCAGCGGAAGGCATTCTTTCTTCTTTATCCAACTTAACGACCAGAGATAAGGTACCGGAGGGCGAGCAGGGCGTTCTTGGAGTGCAGGTAAAAGATATTGATGCACAGACGGCGGAAAGCTTTGCGATGCCGAAAGGAATCTATATTTTCAAAGTATTGGAAGATACCGGTGCCGAGAACAGTGCGATCCAGGAGAGAGACATTATCACCAAGCTGGACGGGCAGGGCGTTTATACCACTGCGGATTTAAAGTCTCTGCTTTCCAAGTACAGAGCGGGAGAAGAGGTGAAGCTCACGCTGATGCGTCAGGACGGATCCGGGAAGTACAACGAAGTGGAGGTAAAGGTGGTACTCGGAAAGGCTTCCGCCTTAAGCGGAAATACCGGAAACAACGGAAATTCCGGAAATGCGCCCTCTCAGAACGGCGGTCAGGGTAATCAAAATACACCTGAAGAAACGGAGCCTTCTACCGAAAACGGAAATGGTAGTACAGGGAAGAGAATCCCTTTCAAGAGTTTCCAGGATTTCTTCAACGAATATAAGAGATAGAAAAGAGATATGAGATATAAGAAAAGATATAGGAAAAGATATGAAAAGATATGAAAAAAGCTGCTATGACAGGAAAAAGCGTTTCATGGCAGCTTTTCCCTTTCTTAACTAAAATAGGGTGAAGATATAAACTACAAAGAACGATTAGGGCTTACAGAAAGAGGATTTTTATGAAGATTTATAATACCATGTCGAAGGAGAAGGAAGAGTTCGTTCCGATTGAAGAAGGAAAGATTAGAATGTATGTCTGCGGACCGACCGTGTACAATCTGATCCATATCGGAAATGCTCGTCCTATGATTGTATTTGATACCTTCCGCCGTTTTATGGAGTACAAGGGCTATCAGGGTAAAATATGTTTCGAATTATACCGATGTAGACGATAAGATCATCAAGGCGGCAGGAGAAGAAGGCGTAGATTGCCAGACCATTACGAAGCGCTATATTGCTGAGGTGGAAAAGGATATGGCGGATCTCAACATCGAGGCAGCCCGCCCATCCGAAGGCAACGGAAGAAATTGACGGCATGGTAAGCCTCATCGAGGACTTACAGAAAAAGGCTTTGCCTATGCTGAGCTAGACGGTACAGTCTATTATGATACGACTGCTTTTTAAACCCTATGGGAGCTTTCTCATAAAAATATGGAGGATTTGCAATCCGGACTTCGAGAACTCAAGGTTTCCGGTGAGGAGAGAAGAAGAGTCCCACCGACTGTGCTTTGGAAGCCGAAGAAGATGGGAGAGCCGTATTGAATTCTCCCGGGTGAAGGAAGACGGGCTGGCACACGGAGTGCTGTGTTATGGCGCCGAAGTATTGCGGAGGGCTCTGGATATTCATGCCGGCGGAGAGGATCTGACTTTTCCCGCATCATGAAAATGAGATTGCCCAGTATGAGGCGGCTCACGGTGAACAGTTTGCCCGCTACTGGATGCACAATGCTTTTATCAATATTGATAACAAGAAGATGTCGAAGTCGCTCGGTAACTTTCTTTACCGTGCGGGATGTGACGTCCCAGTTTGATCCCGATGGTTCTCCGCTTCTATATGCTTTCTGCGCACTATAGAAGCTCGCTCAATTCTCGAAGGAGTTGATGCAGTCCGCGAAAGCCTCTCTGGACAGAATCTTAAGCTGTATCTCGGAGACTGGAGGATTTGCTTCCTCGTTTGAAAGAGAAGGGCATGTCCAAAGAGGAAGAGGAAGCCTTAAAGAAGGTAGAAGAATATACCGCTCTTTTCTCCGAGAAGATGGAGGATGACTTAAATACGGCAGATGCCATTACCCAGATTTTTGAACTGGTGCGTCTTGCAAACTCTACAGTAAATGAAGAGTCTTCCAAAGACTTCGGCTCCATCATGAAAAGAGTCAATTGCTGTCCTTGTGCATGTTCTCGGTATTCGCACGGAGAAAAAGGAAGAGAAGCTGGACGCAGGCCTTGAAGAGAAGGTCAACGCCTCATTGCAAAGCGGCAGGAAGCCAAGAAAACAAAAGATTTTACCGAGGCGGATCGGATTCGTGATGAACTGCTGGAGATGGGGAATTGCCCTTAAGGACACCAGAAACGGGTAGAATGGCAGAAGATCTAAGGGAAAGCTTTTTACTAGAATCCCCTAAGCTAGCTTATGTGGGGATTCTATTTATGACTTTTTGTTCGCGACAGACTGATTCGGGAATTTTTTCCGGTTCCTTAAACAAGATAAACAGTAAGAAAAAGGACTTGGTTTGTGCAAAAAGGCGCAGTCGGACATTATGGAATATTATCTTGCAAAAGAGCTTTTACAGAGGAGGAACTGGCGGTTTTACCGCAGGGCGAGAAATCATAAGTCGCAGAGTCGTTCCAAGAACCCGAATAGGAGATTATCGCCGTGCCACGGGTTTTGAAGCGGTGCTCGGGTATTTACATTATCAAAATGAGGAAGAAAGACTTAAGACGCTTATGGAAGCCGGACTTTCCTTCCTTTTGGAAAAGAGAAGAGGAAAATGAGAGAAGAGGGATACACCTTAGTGGGGAGAAATCTGGTCATGGAAGCCTTTCGCGCAAAGAAACCATTGACCGTTTATTTCGTGCAGGACGGCCTGAAGGACGGGCCGATTTTTAAGCATTTTGCGGGAAGCGAAAAACAGGATACGGTAGTCGACTTTGTTAAGAAGTCGAGACTTGATGAAATCAGCGGGGAGAGCTGCACCAGGGCGTGATTGCCTATCTGGCTGGATTTTTTCCATGCGGAGCTTCCGGAGCTCCTTTCCGTTGCCGAGGAAAAGGGAGAGGCGCCCTTCTTCTTTTGTTGGACGGCATCGAAGACCCGCATAATCTTGGCGCCATGATTCGTACGGCGAATCTATGCGGTGCGCACGGGGTCATTATCCCGAAGAGACGCGCGGTAGGGCTGACTGCGACTGTCGCAAGAAGCAGTGCCGGCGCTCTGAATTATACGAAGGTCTGTAAGGTGACGAATCTTGTGCAGACCATGGAAGAGCTGAAGAAAGAGGGGATGTGGTTCGTCTGCGCCGACATGGCCGGGGAAAGCATGTATAAGCTGAACCCTGAAGGGACCAATCGGACTCGTTATGGGAAATGAGGAGAAGGCGTTTCCGCCTTGTGAAGGAAAACTGCGATATGCAGGCGTCCATCCCGATGAAAGGCGATATCGACTCCCTGAATGTTTCCGTGGCCTGCGGCGTACTTGCCTATGAAATCGTAAGACAGAGAATGGGGTAGGAAAGGAGAGCACTTTGAAGTCGGAAGGAAATTACCGGGTTGTGGAAAAACTGTGGTTTTTTGCACTCCTCATGTTTGCCGGCGGCTTTTACGGGGGCTATACTTTTAGCCTTCGGGGAAAGGTTTTTGCAAATGCACAGACGGCGAATCTGGTGATGATGATGCTTTTCCTTCGGAAACGGAGATTGGAAGAAAGGCCTTTATGCTTTTGTCCCTTTGACGGCTTATATCGTCGGGGTGTGTATGGCGGAATTTGTTTCCGGAAAATGAATCAAAAGAGCAAGAGTCTTTTTGAAGAGAAGCTTTCTTTGAGGCCTTTGTTTCTTTGCAATCGGTCTTATGCCGTCTTCCGTACCGGATCGTGTTCCGCAGGTCGCACTCAGTTTTATCTGTGCAATGCAGTTTACCGCCTTTAGACAGGCGGAGGGAGTCAATATGGCGACGACCTTTCTGCACGGCGCACGTCCGGCAGCTCAGGGGTAAATCTTGTGAAAGCGCTGCGGGATAAAAATGAAAATGCGGCCGTTTTTATTCAGAGTGACACGTCATGCTCCTCTCCTTCTGTGCTGGTGCTTTTATGGCGGTCTTTTTAAGTCATATCTTCAGCTTTTATTGCATTTGGCTGGTGTCCGCTTTGCATTTATTTTTGTTCTACCATACGAGAAGAGAGAACAGCGTGATAGACAGTGCTGCATGACAGAAAATACAAACGGCATGGAACACGGAGTCATGAAAGGATAAAGACAAAAGAAAAACAAAGGGAAAGAAAGAGGAGAAGGGATATGCACAATTGGGAGATTGACGGGAAAAACAAGACTGTACGGCCTTCTCGGAAGTCCGGTTTCGCATAGCCTGTCTCCTTTATTCATAATGAGGGCTTTCGGCGCCTTTCCTAAATGCCCGTTATCTTGCCTTCGTGTGGGAGAGAAGGAGTTTGGAAGGCACTTTATTTGCTCTTCGGAAAATGCAAGTGGGGGGCTTAACTTAACGATGCCGCTGAAGGAGGCGGTACTTCCGCTTTGCGACAACCTTTCCAAGGAAGCAAGGCTCTCCTCTTCGGTGAATACCCTTATCTTTTCAGAAAAATGGAGAAATGACAGGGAAGCAGTACGGACGGAATCGGTTTCTTCCGTGCCTTGAAGCGAAAATGGCTCTCACGCAGGGCAAGAGGCTTTGTCTTATGGGACTCGGCGGCGCCGGAAAAGCAGTCCTTTCTCGAGCGGTCTATACCGAAGTTTCAGAGATTCGATGTTTTGCAAAGAGCCTCGTCCATTGAAAAAAACAGGGTATTTATTGAGAAAGTGGAACAAGAAACCGGGAAAAGGATTCTCCTTGGATCCTATGAGGAAAATTTAGCAGAATTTCTGGAAGAAAGTGATATTCTTGTCACCTCACAAATGTGGGAATGGGAGACAAGGTATCTCTCATTCCGATGAAAAACTGCTCCATAAAGGGCCTTTTTTGTAGCAGACTGCATTTATCATCCTGCGGAGACAAAGCTGCTTTTCACAGGCTAAAAATAAGAGACTTCGTTATATGAACGGCCTCCCATGCTTTTTACCAGGCGCGAAAGCTTTTCGGCTTTGGACCGACAGGCTTTTTCCGGAAGAGGAAGTGCTGGAAGCGTTAAGAGGAAAGATTGAAAAGAATTGATTAGTGAAAGGCTGTAAAAATCAAAATATTGTAAGCATATGGTCTGAACTTGGGGCACGTTTCCGCTAGCTTCGCCTCGTAACGGATACTAAGCGAAAAACTGCGTTTCTCTTGTTTTTCGCAAGTACCGACGGGCTCAGACTACCCACATTCAGACCTATATTGCTGAAAATTTATTTATCATTTTGATTTTTACAGCCCCCTTTTTCTTTTTGGAGCGTACAGCCTCTTTTTATTTATAATAAGTATTGTAGCAAAGCGTGCGATACTCATTTTTCTGTTCCTTTTCTCTTTGGAAAAAAGGAGAGAAAGCGTAAACTCGAACTAAAAATATTTACTAAACTTATTGACTCGTTACTAGTAAAATGATACCCTTTTCTATATTAAAGGAAGTCTGTGATATTTATTTTTTTATGGGATGGGGAATCGAATGGAAAGAATAAAAAAGCAGTGGGAAAATGAAGAACTGATCATGATTGGTAGGAAGGAAGCGGTGGCGGACTTTTCACCACAAGGCAGAGCATGAAAAAGTTCTTTCTTTTGAAAACGGAGAGTGGAATTTTCTTTATCTGAAAGCACCGGAGTACTCCCCTGAAAACTTTTATGAGGAAGATTTTGAGGATCGGGAATGGAAAAAGATTCCTGTACCTTCTTGTTGGCAAATTTATGGTTATGGGCAAAAACACTACACGGATGTATGGTATCTCTTTCCGATTAATCCACCCTTTGTGCCGTCCGACAATCCCTCAGGAATCTACAGAAGAAGCTTTCATCTGGAGAAGAAGGAAGAAGGAAAGCAGTATTTGCTTCGCTTTGACGGCGTAGCAGCAGCCTTTGATGTTTGGGTGAACGGAAAACATCTGGGCTACAGTAAAGTGAGCCGTTTAGGCTCGTCCTTTGATGCCTCGGCGTTTTTACGTGAAGGTGAAAAACAGGATTTGTGTCAGAGTATACCAGTGGTCGGACGGAACGTATCTTGAGTGCCAGGATATGTGGTGGTTTTCCGGAATCTTCCGAGAGGTAAACTTGATTTCCGTTCCGGAAAAGGGAATGAAAGATCTTGCAGTTTATGCGGATTATCGGCATGAAAGCGGATTCGGAAAGCTTCAGCTAAAGGTGGATTTAGGGATAGAGAGAAGCAGTTTGCAAAAAGGACGGCACTTTGGAAGAGGAGAGCGGCTCACAAGAGGACAGTCCTATTACGGTTTTGTTAAAAGATCAGGCAGATACTCCGCTTTTCCGCGAAAGAGTCCGCTTTCGCTAAGGGAGAGGACGGAAGGTTAAGCGTAAATTATGTAAAAGAGTTGGAGACTGTTCATCCCTGAGCGCGGAAGATCCTTACCTATATGAGCTTGAGATCGTCCCTCGAAAGGGATGGCGCCATTGTGGATGCTGTGACAATGCCCTGTCGGATTCCGAAGTATTGAAGTAAAAGGAGAACTTTTTAGTAAACGGAAAAGCTATTTTTACTCAACGGCGTGAACATGCATGATTTTTCTCCAACCGGCGGGCTCACGGTAGAAAAAGGGATGTGGAGCAGGATCTCCTCAGAATGAAGCGCTGCAATATCAATGCCATCCGTTGCTCCCATTACCCGAAGGCAAGCTGGTTTTACCTCTTTGCGATCAGTACGGATTTTATGTCATTGACGAAACAGACTTTGGAAACCCACGGCTTTGAATGGATTCAGCGTTATGAGTGGCTGAATGATCTCCCCGAGTTGGGAAGCGGCTTTTCGTGACCGCGCAACAAGAATGGTGAAGGAGCACAGAAATCACCCTCTATCATCATGTGGTCCTCGAAACGAGTCTTCGACCGGACAGAATTTTTGTGAAGATGGCTGAAGCAATTCGTGCATTGACCGATCCCGCCTTATTCACTATGAAAGTGATGCTAGGCGGACATTGCAGATGTGTATTCCACAATGTATACACGCCTTGACGGAATGGTGAGAATTGCGGAAGGAAACGATGCACACGGAAAGCCTCATATTCTCTGCTGAATACGGGCACAGCATGGGAAACGGACCCGGAAACTTAAGAGAGTATCAGGCGCTTTTTGAGAAATATCCGCGTTCCAGGGCGGATTTATCTGGGAGTGGTATGACCACGGACTCGAAGGAAATAGGAAAAGAGGGAGAGACCGTTTACTGCTATGGCGGGGATTACGGCGACGAACCCAATAACGGCAATTTCTGTATCGACGGACTATTACGACCGGACAAAGTCATGTCTTCCGGCTTACTAAACTATAAGCAGGTGATTGCCCCGCTGGTTCTTGAAATGTTCAATGCGGCTGAGGGAGAATTTGGGCTTCGAGTAAACGGTATTTCCGGGACAGTAGCGATACGATTTTGGAGTATCGAATCTGAGCGGAGAGAGAACACTTCTTACGGGAAGCCTTACGGAGCTTGTGGTGGATGCGCAGTCTTCGACGCACTTCCGATTTCGGAGATTCCGGAGCTCTTAAAAACAGCAGGAAAATAAGGGCTTTCGAAAAGGATGCAATCTATATTGATTTCCGCATTTTATATCGAGAAGAGAATGCCTTTTTGCGAAGAAAGGAGAAGAGCTTCCGCGCAGCAGTTTGTTTTGAGAGAAGAAGACCACGGCGGTGCAGAACGAGATGCCGAATGGGAAAAATCTCGGGAGAACAGGTTATTTCTTGCATCCGCGGAGAAGACTGCGCCAGTCAAGTCTGTTGAGACTTCCGAGATTGCCGAGACTTCCGGGATTGCCGAGACTTTCGAGATTGCGAGACTTCCGAAATTGCGTAGAAGAGAGCCATACCGCCCTCTCCTTTAGCAATGAAAGCTTTGCAATCCGGTTTAATAAGGTAAGCGGTAAGCTTGAGAAACTGAGTTACAGCGGAGAAGACTATATTACAAGCGGTCCCGCCCTCAATATGCTTCGGGCAAATATCGATAACGATATGTATAAGGTGAAGGATTGGAACGAAAAGTACTTTTTATCTATAAGCAGCAGGAACAGTTAGAGGGTATCAGCTACCAAGAGGAGCCCTTCGGTTACAGCGTTCTTGTAAATACGCATTTCTCTGCCTTAAGCATGGCTTTCGGCTTCAAAGGAGAATACAGTTATAAGATTTATAGAGACGGCTCTGTGGAACTGGATTTATCCATGAAGGGCTTCCGATATAGCAGCTTTGCACCGGAATTCATCCCGAGAATCGGTGTTGAGCTTTCTGTCCCCGGAAAGCTTTCCGAGGTATCCCGGTACGGCCTCGGTCCGGAGGAAAATTACCCTGATGCAGGAGCATACACGAATCGGCATTTACAAAAAGCAAATAGAGGAGATGCATGAGGAACTATGTGATGCCGCAGGAGAACGGACATCGCGAAGGAACGCAGTGGATTACACTCGGAAATTCCGAAGGAAGCCTGCAGATTGTAAGTTCGAATCCAATCGGATTTGACGCACATCATTACACACGATAGAAGCCTTGGAAGAGGCAAAGCATTTAGGAGAGATTCGAAATCGGAGGATATCATCCTGCACTTGGATGCAAAGCACAGCGGTGGGAAGCATCCTGCGGAGAGGAGCAAATTTACTCGAAATAAGACAAGATTCAATGACTCACTGTTTACAGCTTCTCTTCCAAAAATAGAGCAGAAGGAAGCATTTTCAGCGTACAGGAGGGCGAGGGAAAGAAGCTATGAGTAAAAAGACTTTGATCAATAGAAAAACAGCTCTTATTTTTTCTGGCACCGACCATTTTGATCTTTCTTGCCTTTATGATTTACCCGATTCTCCGTTCCTTCTATCTAAGCTTTTTGAACTGATTTCGGGAAGCTATCAGTTTGTTGGCTTCGACAATTACCTCTCCTCTTTCGGGACGAGACATTTTTCAAGAGCCTGTTTAACACCTTTATTTACCTGATTATCCAGGTACCGATTATGATCATCGGTGCACTGATTATCGCATTCCTGATTGAGGAAAAAGTTTATCATGGTAGGATTTTTCCGTACCGCCATCTTTTCTTCCGACGGTTACGGCACTGGTTGCTCATTCGCTGGTGTTCAAGGTGCTTTTAAACGGGGATCACGGCCTCATTAATGTACGTACTGGAAAGCATGGCTTTCAAGGGATTAACTGGTTCTATGAGGAATGGCCCGCACGCTATGCTATCATCATTTCCATAACTTGGAGATGGCTCGGTTACAGACATGATTATCCCTGCTTGCTGGCATTCAGGCGATTCCGAAGGATGCGATGGAAGCGGCGGAAATCGACGGGCAAACTTTGTCAGAAGTTTCTGTATATCACGGTACCCATGGTGAAGCAGCTGATTCTCTTCTGCACGATTACCTCCACCATCGGAACGTTGCAGCTCTTTGATGAGCCTTTTATCTTTAACGGAGGGCGGACCGAACAATGCAACCATTACCATGGGACAGTATCTGTATAACAACGGTTTCCGCTATCTGAAATTCGGTTACGCTTCGACAATCGGCTATGTGATGACCTTTATTATTGCAGGACTGTCGGCTGTACAGTTTTTGTCACGAAAGAGGAAAAGAATGAAAAAGTATAGGAAAAATACTCAGCTACATGATTTTTGATTCTTGCGGCATTTGGTTTCTTGTTTCCTTTTTATTTCATGTTCGTTTCTGGGGACAAATACCAATACGGAGATTCTTTCGGTACAGCCCAAGCTCAGTATCGGAACGGCTTTTATTGGATACCTTTTGCCATCTTACAGGACAAAAATGAATATTGCAATGAGCATATTCAACTCTGTCTTCATTTCCGTAGTCTATACCCTTCTTGCGGTCTTGCTTTTTTCCGCGGCAGGCTATGCTTTGGCAAAAATATGAGTTCAAAGGAAAGAATCTGATTTTTGCCTTCATCATGGGCTCCATGAGTGATTCCGGCAGTGGTAATGTATGTCCGCTTTTGAGATGATGATTAAGCTGCAAAATGACGGATACCCTACAGCTCGGTCTATTCTCTCCATGTTGGCAAATGCCTCTCGGCATCTTCCTTATGCGGCAAAATATGCTGGAATTTCCGACCGCGCTGATTGAGGCGGGACGGATTGACGGACCGAGTGAAACAAGTATCTTTTTCCGCATCGTCCTTCCTAATGTAAAGCCGGCAATCGGAGCCCTTGTCATCTATATGTTTACCTCCATGTGGAACAACTTTATGTGGCCTTTAATCGTGCTGGGAAGTGAAGAAAAATATACCCCGCCGATTGCCCTTGCGATGCTCGGACGGAACCCACAAACAAAAACTATGCGGTAATCTTCTTGCGGCATCCATTGCCACTATCCCGATTCTCCTTATTTTTATGGTTTTCCAGAAGCAGTTCGTGCAAGGTGTTACGGGTGGTCGGTGAAAGAGTAAATGCTAAGAAGGAGTAGCTGACAAGAAGGAGTAGCTGCATAAGAAGAAAATAGTTGCATAAGAAGAAATAGCTGCACAAGAAGGAGGACTCACATTGACGTATACGGTATTTGCATTATGCCAAGGTGTGTTAAAATGAAGTGAACTAAATTACGAAAAATACAAAAATACTAAAAATTTTAAACGGAGGAAAAACAATGAAAAAGACGATGAAGAAAATCGTAAGCGGAGGCCTGTCATTACTGGCTCTTTTCATCCCTGTTCTTAAGTGCCTGTGAAATGGAGGATCGGGAAAACAGGGCGAAAGACGACCTTGGACCGTATGGGCATGGGATGTAGCTTTTGAACAGCTGGAAGAGGCGGGAAAGGTATATCAGGAGAGCCATCCGGATGGGAGCTGAAGTTTGAAGAGATGGGAACGGATCAGATTTACAAGAAGCTTTCCACTTCTCTGCAACCGAAACGGCATTGCGGATATCATCTGCATCGAAGGAGAATATCTGGTGGGCTATGCGGTGATAAGTTCCCGGAAGCTTCTCGATTTAGTGATATCGTAGAGAAAAAGGATTTTCTTCCCTTCCAAAATCAGTGAAGTAAAGTATAATGATAAAATCGGGCTTTCCCTGGATGCGGGCCCCGAGGCGTTGTTCTATCGCACGGATTATTTCGAAGAGGCGGGAGTGGATGCGGCATCCTTAAAACCGGGAAGACCTGATTGAGGCGGGAAAGAAGATAGAGGCGACTTGCAAGACGCCGTCCGGAGATCCGGTAAAGATGCTTCCTGTCGACCTGAGAAAGACCAATTTGCATACCCCTTATGCGTTCTCAGCTTGGAAAGGGTGCTTTGATGAAAACGGAAATCCCATCGTAAACAGTGTGCGGAATCCATTCAGGCGATGAAAGAGGCTGCAAAAGTTTATGAGTCCGGTGTATGCTTTAAATTACAACGGCTGGGACGAGTATGAGCAGACCGTAGTAAATGAGTCCGTAGCTTGTATTCCGGAAGCGGTTTGGATGATCGGAACTATAAGGACAAAGGGCCGGATACCAAGGGGAAGTGGTCTGTTGTGGATCTTCCCATGATTTCCGGCGGGCAGTACAGCTGTAACAACGGCGGATCGGATATCGTGATCAACGCAAAGACCAAGAGCCCGGACGCAGCAAAGGATTTCCTGAAAATTTGCCATGACCGACACGAAGCTGCAGGCCTCCGGTTTTGAAAAACTTCGGGCTTTATCCTTCCTATATTCCAAGCTATGAGGAAGAGGTGTTCTCGAAGGGAGATCCGTTCTTCGGAAGTACCAATGTTCTACACCGTATTTATTGAGAATGGTAAGAAGGTAGCCGACATTGCCACTTCTCCCAATTCTTTAGAGGCAAATGATTCCATCAGTGCGGCAGTTTCAAGATTTTCCTGAACAAGGAGGACGTGGAGAAAACCATGAATGATTTACAGGCGGAGCTGGAAGGCAAGTTTGCCAAGAAGTAAAAATAAGAGATAAGAAATAAGCATAAAAGAGAATGCGTTATAGCAGGTTTTGCGGGATACTCCGTAAGAATCAGAGCAGGGAGGGCTTCTGCCTTCTCTGTTCTTTTCGGGCAAAGGGAAAAAGGAATGAAAAATACTGGGAATTTCTAGGTCTTGTGACGGTTACTATTATCTGGGGAGGCGGTTTTGTAGCAAGCGACATCGCTCATAGACACTCGCTCCGTTTCAAATCATGTTTTTACGTTTCCTGATTGGGGCGTTTTGCATGGGAATGCTGGCAAGAAAAAGAACTAAAGACAATAACGAAAGATGAGATTCTTTGCGGTTTTCTGCTCGGCAGCCGTTATTTTCCGGCTTTGCCCTCCAAATTGTGGGACTGCAGCATCACTACAGCTTCCAAAAATGCGTTTTTGACAGCCACCAACGTGGTTATGGTACCTTTTTATCGCTTTTTCTTTTGAAAGAAAGAAAGTTGAGCTAAAGAGTGTGGCGGGCGCAATCCTTGCTTTTAACCGGTGCGGGAATTCTCTCTCGCAGAGCGGTTTTTCCATTGGACTGGGAGATAGCTTTGACTTTAGGCTGTGCAATAGGATTTGCTTTCCAGATTTATCTTACGGGAAAAATATGTGCACCGAATTCGTCCGGCAATTCTCAATTTTATGCAAATGCTTTCGGCCTGTATTCTTTCCTTTATCGGCCTTCTCTTTAGTGGTAGAATAGCTTTCGAAGGGGTATCTTTTTCCGGTTGGCTTGCAATGCTTTATCTGGGAGTTGTCAGTACGACAGTTTGCTATTTTCTGCAAACCCCGGCGCAAAAGTATGTGGATGAAACAAAATCCGCCATTATCTTATCGCTGGAAGCAGTCTTGGTACCGTTTTCTCCGTCATTTTATTGCAGGAAGAAGTGACAAGCCGCATGATTTTGGGGTCTGTCACCATTTTACTGGCGGTGATGATTTCGGAGGTATCCTTCAAGAAAAAGGAAAGTAGCTCTGTTTAAGAGAGGTGGAAAGAACTATGGCAACAATCAAAGATATAGCAGAGAGGGCGGGTGTATCTCCCTGCGACAGTTTTCCAGAGTGCTCAATCATGACGAAACCCTGAAATGTGCAGGAGTCACAAGGAAGAGAGTCATGGAGGCGGCGGAAGAACTGAATATACCATGCCTTCTCCGAGAAAAAGGAGTAAAAAGCTGAAAATCGGTATTTTTCGGTTCGTATTCTCCGGAAGAAGAGCTGGAGGATCCTATTATCTTTCTGTATTCGGCTTGCGATAAAAAGAAGCTGGAAGAGGAGCAGTGCCATATGATGGAGATTGGTCTTTCGGACTCTGCCGAGAAAAATAGCAGGCTTGGACGGAATCATCTGCACGGGCACTTTTTACCAACGAGATGCTGAGAGACTTTCCGCATGGAACAGACCGATTGTGATGGTTGATTGCAATGCGGATTTGGAACAGTGTGATACGATTACGGTGGATTATAAAATGCAGTGCGGAAGCTGTTGGATTTTCTGATTGAAAAGGGACATAAGAAAGATCGGTTTTATCGGTGGCGGTGCGGAGCGCTGGCTGGACAGGCGAAGTGAAGACCCGCGCTATACGGAGTTCTGCGCTTATTTGAAAGAAAAGAATCTTTTCTGCGAACGTTATGTAAAAACAGGGACAGCACGAGGCCCGCTATGGAAGGTTGCTGTTTACGGAACTCTATCGCGAAGGAAATCTTCCAACAGCCATTTTTGCGGCAAATGATTCCATTGCGGCAGGAATCTACAGGGCAGCCTATGAGATCGGTCTGAAAATCCCGGAGGATATCAGTGTAATCGGCTTTAACGATATTCCCGGAGCAAAAATATGGTGCCGCCTCTGACTACGGTGCGACTCTACATGGAATTTATGGGTGAGTATGCCGTGACACTCCTTTCTGAAAAGAATTCAGGAGAGCCGGGAAATCAATATTAAGATTATGGTACCGACCAAGCTCGGGCACGGAACAGTGTTCGGGAGCTGTAGATGGACCATCTCCCTCACATTCTCCGGAGAGTTTCTTCTTGCAAAAGTGCACAGGCTTGTTTCGGGAATAAGATGCGTATAGGGGGCGTCTGTAAAGGGATTATCGGGAGAGTGGAACTCGGTCCTTGCCGTGCAAAAGCATTTCTCCGGAGTCGGAAAGAGGAATAAGAAAAGAATGGTGGAGAGGGTTTCGACTTCTTCACTGTAAATGTATAGTTTATATTCTTGCCCGTTAGACTTCAGGCGGAAAACTTGAGGAAATTAGTTTAGGCATTTAGTTTTTCGATTGTGCAGGGACGCGCTCTTCAGTCCCGCTTTTTTTCCATACAGGCTTTTTCACTAAGTCGAAAGAAACAGAAAGCATAGTTTTTACTCCTTACGAATAAGAAACGGGCAGTATAATCACGGATGGTATTTTTAGATATAAATTCATTATACAAAAGGGGCATGTAAAAATCAAAATAATAACAGGACTCTTTTGTAATATAGGTCTGAATGCGGGGTAGTCTCGAGCCCGTCGGTACTAGCGAAAAACAAGAGAAACGCAGTTTTCGCTTAGTATCCGTTACGAGGCGAAGCTAGCGAGAGCGTGCCCCAAGTTCAGACCCATATTGCTAAGAAAAACTATTTTGATTTTTACAGCCCCATTTCATAATGAGTATCGTACAAAGCGTGCGATATCTTAGTCTTCCTTTAACTGGAAACGTCCCTACCAATTCATTTAAGATATTGGCCTGACCGGAGAGCTCTTCAGAAGCGGCAGCGGATTCTTCAGCCGTTGCGGTGTTACTCGTACAACGGAAGAAATCTGGTCGATTCCCGTAGAGACCTGCTCAACAGCTCTGGACTGTCTCTACGGAAGCCTCGGGCAATCTGGTTGACGAGTTCGGTTACCTTACTTGCTCCGGTTACCACTCTCTGTAAGGATTCCGCCGTGCTGTCCGCAAGGACGGTTCCCTGTTCTACGGCCTGAAGGGTTTCCTCAATCAGCATCGTAGTGTCTTTTGCCGCATTAGCGGATTTCGGCAAGGTTTCCGACTTCATCGGCAACTACCGCAAAGCCCTTTCCGGCTACTCCGGCTCTTGCCGCCTCGATGGCTGCGTTCAGTGCCGGGATATTGGTCTGGAAAAGCGATGTCGTCAATGGTCTTAATAATCTTCATTGATTTCACCGGATTTCTGATTGATGTTTTTCCATAGCTGCCTTCATCTGTTGCATCTGCTTATCGGAGTGACTGACTTCCTTACCGGCGTTCTGTGCTCTGTATTGGCAAGACGGGTGTTCTCCGCAGTCTTCTTAATGTGCTCGGAGATGTCGTTTACCGTAGCGGACAACTCTTCGATGGAAGAAGCCTGCTCGAGTAGCGCCTTGAGAAAGCCCCGCACCGGAGCTTACCTGCTCGGCACCGGCATTGACTTCCCACGGCACTGGTCTTGATTTCGCCATGGTTTTGTTCAGGTCATTGCTGATTTCCTGTAAAGAGTTTAAGAGCGGACGATATGCGCCCGGATACTGTTCGGTATTCTCCAAAGAAACCCTGAAGTTCCCCTTTGCCAACTCGGAAAGTTTATCGGAAAGGTCGGAAATAATCTCCCGAACATGCTGCATGACACTCTGGATGGCAGCTGCCAAATCTCCGATTTCATCCTGTCTCGTCGTAGGATACTTTTACATCGAAGTTTTCCTTCCGCAACGGCTTTTTCCTGCCAATGCAATGCCCTGTAAAGGATTTAAAGCCCTTTTAATCAAGAAGAAGCTGATGGCAATTAAAAATCAAAAGACCCACAACACTGAAAAAGGGCACACATCAGAATCAACTGATTTCGGCAGCCATAAATTCACTGTCTGCAATGCTGATCATGGACCAAAAGCGTGGAGCCGTGAATGGTCAGCGGGCGGAAGTACATTCTTTTCTTTACTCCCACTGCATTTACCACCGTAGCGGTAAAGGCTTCCTCCTTATCCATATTTTAGCGAAGCATTTCATAGGTATCTTTATCGAGAACTTCTTCCAGCTTCTTACCGATGGCTTCTCCTTCATAGAGTACAAAAAGCTTCCGTTCGCATCCGGGATATTGGTAGCCAAAGAAGGAAAAACGGGAATCGGTCTGCTGAATGGTACTGAATACTTTGGTGTTGATATCCAGAATCACCGCACCCACAAAATTGCTTGTTTTCATCGGTGATGGATTTTCCCAGACTGATCATCTGGATTTCCGGATGAAGAGTATCACTGTATACATCGGTTAAGACCATGTCTCCGGATTCCTTTGCCCCGTTATACCAGGAGGAGTCTTTGTAAAAGCTGTACTGGTAAGCCATAACGGTCTTCTGTCCATATCTTCTGCAGACTATATATACGGCATAATCGGATACATTATCGGAAAATCCGTATGGCTCAAAGAAGATTCCTCGTCTGACCAAATCCTTGTTGTCGGTTAAAGCGGATTGTAATGAATCCAAAATGACGGTTTCTGCATTGTAACGGGAAGCGGGAGAGTTGCATTTACAATTCTGGAGCGGAAGGTGGTGGCATCCATTCCGAATTAGTTACTACATTTCCGGTAGCTCTCATCCTTTCACAATCCATTGATTTTTCCGGTACCGCTCAATGCTGTCATGTTGACTGTGCATGGAATGAATTCGCATTTTTCAGAGTCATGGAAACGGACTCCAAACGGGAAATGACCTGTTGCAAATCTCCGATAGCCATAGTGGCTTTGTCGTTTAAGTTATTGTCTAAGGCGGAGCTGATGGAATGTTCTCCGGTCGGATGATGGCTATGCTCATGGCTAAAAATACCAAAAATACATGGCAATGCCTAAAATCATAGGACAGTCTTGTACTGATGGAGGAACGCTTCTGCTTCTTCTCCACATGAATTTCCCTTTTTCATTTTGTTCTTTCCTCCTTGAAAAACTACTACTATACTGGATGCATGACTTTTTAAATAAGATAGGCACGCCTCCATAAGACACACAGAATATAAAAAGCCTTTAATTTATCGACAGGATTAATAGAATATATAGAAAAGAACTGCTTCCCGAGGGGAGGCAGTTCTTTTTCGTGCTTTTCATAAAGAGTATCGTGTACAAAGCGTGCGATATCTCATTTTTGAATAAATGATAGAAACCGTCAAAACGCTGTTTTTTAGTCTTTCTTTAACTGAAAACGTCCCACCAAATCTATTCAAGATATTGGCCTGACCGGAGAGCTCTTCGAAGCGGCAGCGGATTCTTCGGCTGTTGCGGTGTTGCTCTGTACAACGGAAGAAATCTGGTCGATTCTCGTAGAGTATCTGTTCTACAGCTCTGGACCGCTCTACGGAAGCTTCGGCAATCTGGTTAACCAATTCGGTCACCTTACCTGCTCCGGTAACCACTCTCTGTAAGGATTCCGCCGTGCTGTCCGCAAGGACGGTTCCCTCGCTCTACGGCCTGAAGAGTTTCTTCAATCAGCATCGTAGTGTCTTTTGCCGCATTAGCGGACTTCGTGCGAGGTTTCCGACTTCATCGGCTACGACTGCAAAGCCCTTACCGGCTACATCGGCTCTTGCCGCCTCGATTGCCGCATGTCAGTGCCGGGATATTGGTCTGGAAGGCGATGTCGTCGATGGTCTTGATAATCTTACTGATTTCACCGGACTTCTGGTTGATGTTTTCCATAGCTGCCTTCATCTGCTGCATCTGCTTATCGGAGTGGCTGACTTCCTTACCGGCGTTCTGTGCCTCCGTATTGGCAAGACGGGTGTTCTCCGCAGTCCTCTTGATGTGCTCGGAGATGTCATTTACCGTAGCGGACAACTCTTCGATGGAAGAAGCCTGTCCGGTAGCGCCCTGAGACAGTCCCTGTGCACCGGCACTTACCTGCTCGGCACCCGAGTTGACCTGTACCGCACTCTGCTGAATCTCCGCCATGGTTCCGGAAAGGTCGGAGGTAATGTTGTTAATGGAGTCGAAGAGCGGACGATACGCACCGCTATAGTATTCTTCGTTGTTCATTTCCACATTGAAGTTTCCTTGTGAGAGTTGATTTAATTTCTCGGAAAGGTCTCCGATAATGGAACGAATTCTGGAAACTACATCTCCCATGGAATGCATTAATTTTCCGATTTCGTCCTTGCTCTTATAGGAAAGATTCATGTCAAAATCCCTCTACGGATAGCTTTTTTCTCCTACCTCTACCACCTTCTGCAGGGGCTTTAAGAAATAGCCAATCAACAGGGCGCATGCAAATGCAAGAGCAAATACTGTACTAAATCCTGCTACAATTCCCACATTTCTTAATCTGTCCACTTCCTTACTATAATCCTGGTGAGAGATACTGAGTCTTGTCCACCGGCACTGCCTTCCATGTCAATGGGGAATAGTACTCTTCTTGCCTGTCCATGCTCATTCACAATATTAAGAGCAAAGGATTCCTTGACTCCATCTTTTCGGTAATGGCAGTACTTGCCTTCTCCGGAAGAAGCTCCTGCAAGGTTTTACCGTTTACCGCATCCGACTTGCTGTGTATGAGTCCGTCCCCATCAATTAAATTCACAAACATGGAGGGAATTCCGGGTCCTGTTGAGTGATATTCATTAAGATATCTTCTTTTACATCCATAAGAATGGTTCCCAAAAACTGATTATTCTTCATAATAGGATGGTAAATAGCAAACATTCTCTTCCGGCTTTGTAATATCTCCATAAAACCGGTGTAATAAAAGTGGATCCTTTTTCTTTACTGCCTTATAATAAATCTCATTTTGATAATTGGCATAAGGATGGTTTGTAATCACTCTTTTATCCAAATCTTCCCGAGAAAGAATTGGGGCGTAATTCTCTATCCCCTGATAAAATGCATTCGGCTCAAATAAAAATACTGATGTCCGCCAAGTTTTCTTCTGTCTTAAGATTGGCATAGAGTGCATTTAAAATCACAACCTCGGCATTGTAACGGGAAGCAGGAAGGTAAGCATTTACCACACGGCTCCGGAAAGATACATTTTTCCATAGGGTAATCTTCTGAGGATTTCCATCGTCATCATTAATAGTCCAAGGATTTCCGGGAACACCTCCCACCTCATCATGCTGATCAAAAACAAAGCTGATGCTTTCTTCAATGTTATTGGCTGTAGCATTCAGCTTGGTCATCAAGTCTTCCAAATCGTAAGAAGCCTGGGCAGACTTATCCGCCATATTGGCATCCACCTTCTTATACATAGATAATCTAAAGCTATGTATCAAAAACAGTAATGCCAATAAAAGCAAGAAGGTCAAAAATCCCGATGATAATTGACATTTTCTGCCCTAATCTGAGGTTCTCCAATAAAGACCCCTTCGCTTTTTGTTTCTTCTTCATGCTTTTTCCTTCCTCCCTGAAAATAGTAAAGATATGCATCCTATTTAATGTAACGCATATTCATCGACAGAATGAGGAGGAACTATAAGCAAAAACGACAGAAGAACTGCCTCCCGAGGGGATGCAGTTCTTTTCCGTACTTTTCATGACGAGTATCGTGTACAAAGCGTGCGATATCTCATCTTTTTGAATAAATGATAGAAACCGTAAAAACGTTGTTTTTAGTCTTCTTTAACTGAAAACGTCCTACCAAATCATTTAAGATATTGGCCTGTCGGAGAGCTCTTCGGAAGCGGCAGCGGATTCTTCAGCTGTTGCGGTGTTACTTTCGTACAACGGAAGAAATCTGGTCGATTCCCGTAGATACCTGCTCTACGGCTCTGGACTGCTCTACGGAAGCTTCGGCAATCTGGTTGACGAGTTCGGTTACCTTACTTGCACCGGTAACCACTCTCTGTAAGGATTCCGCCGTGCTGTCCGCAAGGACGGTTTCCCTGTTCTACGGCCTGCAGAGTTTCTTCAATCAGCATCGTAGTGTCTTTTGCCGCATTAGCGGACTTCTGGGCAAGGTTTCCGACTTCATCGGCTACTACAGCAAAGCCCTTTCCGGCTACACCGGCTCTTGCCGCCTCGATGGCTGCGTTCAGTGCCAGGATATTGGTCTGGAAGGCGATGTCGTCAATGGTCTTAATAATCTTACTGATTTCACCGGACTTCTGATTGATGTTTTCCATAGCGGCTTTCATCTGCTGCATCTGCTTGTCGGAGTGACTGACTTCCTTACCGGCGTTCTGTGCCTCCGTATTGGCAAGGCGGGTGTTCTCCGCAGTCTTCTTGATGTGCTCGGAGATGTCATTTACCGTAGCGGAAAGCTCTTCGATGGAAGAAGCCTGCTCAGTAGCGCCTTGAGAAAGTCCCCGTGCACCGGCACTTACCTGCTCCGCACCGGAATTGACCTGTACCGCACTTTGCTGAATTTCAGCCATGGTTCCGGAAAGGTCGGAGGTAATGTTGTTAATGGAGTCGAAGAGCGGACGATACGCACCGCTATAGTATTCTTCGTTGTTCATTTCCATATTGAAATTACCCTGTGCAAGCTCACTGAGCTTCTCGGAAAGGTCGGCTATGATGGAACGAATTCGGTTTACACATCGTTCATAGCATGCATAAGCGTGCCGATTTCATCGTTGTTCTTGTAGGAGAGATCCATGGAGAAAGTCTCCGGCAGATAACTCTTTTGCCCGCTTCCGCAACCTTCTGTAAGGGCTTTAAGAAATAGGAAATGAGAAGAGAGGTAACAATAACTAAAGAGAATCACGGTTGCCACTCCTGCTACGGCACCGATATTTACCAGACGGTCCACTTCTTTGTCATAGTCTTTTTCGGAAATATCCAGTCTTACCCACCAGGTGCTGCCGTGCATATCGATGGGGTTATAGTATTCCCTTCTTTCTTCTCCTTTTTCATTTACGATTTGCAAGGTAAAGGGCTTGCCTGCTGTCATTTTCTCCGAAATGGCATTGGCAGCCTTCTCCGGAAGAAACTCCTGCAAAGTTTTTCCATTTACCGCATCCGACTTGCTGTGAATGAGGTCCTTCCCCGTCAATTAAATTCACAAACATGGAGGGGAATTCCGGATCCCTGCTGCGTGATATTCATTAAGATATCTTCTTTTACATCCAGAAGAATGACTCCCATAAACTGGTTGTTCACCATAATGGGCTTTGTAATGGCGAACATTTTCTTTGTCGGATCGATAGAATCGCTGTACACCGGAGAAACGTAGGTATCGCCCTTGTTCTTCGCTCCGGTATAATAATCAATGTTTTGATACTTCTCGTAGGGGAAGTTCATGATTCGTCTGTTTTCCACTTCGGATCTTAAAAAGAATCGGAGCATAATCTTCAATGCCTTTATAGAACGCATTCGGCTCGAAAAAGAACGCCGATGTCTTCCAGATTTTCTTCTCCTTTCATATTGGAATAAAGTGCATTTAAGATAACGACTTCCGCATTGTAACGGGATGCGGGCAGAAATGAGTTCACTACACGGCTTCGGAAGCTTACGCTGTCCATAGGCGTAATCGTTTGTTCATTTCCTTTAATATCTCGAATTTTCCACGGATTTCCGGGGACCCCGCCTACTTCGTCGTTTTGCGCAAAGACAAAGCTGATACTTTGCTCAATGTTATCGGTAATAGCATCCAATTTGGTCATCAAGTCTTCCAAGTCTGAAGATGCTTCTGCGGACTTATCCGCCATATTGGCATCAATCTTCTTATCCATTGTAATTTCAAAGCTATGGATTAAGAAATACAGTAATCCAAGCAAAACAAAAAGGTCAGTGTTCCGAGAATGAGAGACATTTTCTGTCTTAATTTCAGATTCTCATAAAAAGACCCCTTCGCTTTTTGTTTCTTCTTCATGTTTTTCTTTTCCTCCCTGAAAATAGTAAAGATATGCATCCTATTTAATGTCACGCATATTCATCGGCAGAATGAGGAGGAACTATAGCCAAAAACGACAGAAGTGCAGGACGCAAATCTGTCGTTTTTGATATAAATTTCTTATATTTAGAATTAGGAAAATTATCCAGAAATTTTCAGAATCTCCGGGAGTAAAAATCCAAGTCAGGCCATAGTAGCTGACTACACCGACCAAATCGTTGATGGTGGTAATCAGCGGACCGGATGCTGCAGCCGGGTCTACGCCGACCTTCTTAAAGAAGATAGGCGTTACCGTACCGACCAGAGAAGAAATCACCATGGAAAGCATCAGGGAAAAGCCGATGCAAGAAGAAATGGCGATGGCGATGTGCGCCGGTTGGTGCTTAAAGAAGAAAAGATAAGCACCGATGCCGACCAGGGAAAAAGACGCCGATTACGAGACCGTTTAAGCCGCCGACAGCCATTTCCTTTCCGACTAAAGTCATTTTCTGCTTCCCGGTAAGACGTTCGTCCATCAAAACACGGATGGTTACGGCAAGAGACTGGGTGCCGACATTTCGGACATATCGAGAATCAGGGACTGGAAAGCCATGATAATGGTAAGCTGCGCCACGACCGTTTCGAACAGTCCGACCACAGTGGAAACGACAAGACCGAGGAAGAGCAGAATGACAAGCCAGGGAAGGCGCTTCTTCACACTGTCGATAAGCGGTTCATTCAGATCCTCCTCCGCAGTAAGACCTCCCCAAACGAGCGTAGTCTTCACCCATCTCATCATCGTAAACTTCCAAAACGTCCTGAGCTGTGATGACACCGAGGATAATGCTGTTTTCTCCTAAGACGGGAATCGAGTTCTCGGCATAGCCTTTGATTCGTTCCAAGCAGTCTTCAATCTTCTCATCCGCATAGACGAAGGGGTATCCGGTTTCCGTAATATCATCGAGATTGGTTTCTTTTTCGGGCGATAATCAGTTCCTTTAAATCTACAGCACCGTAGTAGGAACCGTCTTCGTTTACCACATAAACTTTGGAAATGTTGTCATGCTCGGCCGCCTGATCAATCAGAGAACGCATGGCTTCCCGGATATTTAAACGCTTATCCAGAAATACGAAATTCGTGGTCATACGGGAACCGATGAAGCTCTCGTCATAAGCCGCCAGAATCTGCAATTCGTTACGATCCTTTAAACTCATCTTGGAAAGCCAGATGGTTTTCTCGGGATTGGCTTCTTTCAGAAGATCTACCGCATCATCGGGTTCCATCTCGGAAAGAATGACTGCCGCTCTTTCGGAGCTCATTTCTTCCAAATAGAGATAGCCGTGCTCGGCATATTCCATGACCCTCGCCGAGACGTTCGTTCTCCAATGCATTATAAAGGAGCTTTCGCTCATCTTCTCCAAGAGGGAAGGGCGGAAGCAATATCGTTGCGTGGTATTCTTCTAATTTTTCCTGAAGCTTTTTCAATATCTTCACCGCTGCGAAGCAGATCTATAATTTCCTGAACGTAGTCTTGTTGAACTCTTTCGTTTTTCGTTCATTTTTTTCTCCTTTCCAAAACTGCATGGACACAGGGAAAAAGAACTTGGAGCTTTCCCAAAAACCCTGCATAAGTGTAACACTAAAGGGAAGAAGATAGCAATGCTTTTATGGAGTTTTTTTCTTAAAGGAGAAGAGGAATGGAATGATGGCCTGTAACTTGTCCTTTGTATCCCCTGAATACTCTCTTTTATAAGCCTTAAAATCCTTGACAGTTCGTTGTTTTCTCTATAGAGTCAAAATCAAGATAAGGGGAGTAGAAAAAGGAGTAGGTATGCGGATTTTTAATCGTAGAGGATGAGGTGCTGCTTGCGAAATCACTGCAGGAAATATTGGAGGATTCCGGGCATACGGTATCCTCGGCCTACGATGGGCAGGAAGGCTTGGAGCTTGCGCGTTCCGATCATTTCGACCTTTTGATTTTGGATTTGATGCTTCCTAAGTTAAACGGCTTTCAGGTCGCAAGAACACTACGTAAAGAACGAAACGGACTTCCGATTTTTGATGCTGACGGCCAAGTCGGATATTCTGGATCGCGTGGAGGGGCTGGACTCGGGAGCGGATTATTATCTTACGAAACCCTTTGACAAGAGAGAACTGCTTGCCTGTATCAATGCGCTTCTCCGGAGACAGGGGAAGGAGGTGAATCAAATCAGCTTCGGGAATACGGCCTGAGACCCGGATTCCTCGGAACTGATTTGCGGAGAAAATATGATAAGGCTCTCCTCAAGGAATTTCAGATGATGAAGCTGCTTCTTTCGGAGGGGAAAAATAACATCACAAAAATACCTTTCTGGAAAAATCTGGGGATATGAGAGTGATGCGACGGAAAACAATGTGGAGGTTCATATCGGCTTCCTCCGGAAGAAGTTGAAGTCCCTTTCTTCGGATGTCAGTATTGTACCAGCCGGGGACTAGGATACCATTTGGAGGAAGAAAAAGCATGATTGAACAATTACAAAAGAAACTTACCCTGCTTTTATCTTCCGTGAGTATCTTTTTGCTTTTGTTTTTATTGGGATTTCTGTTTTTCTTTAATAGAAACAGTTTGTATGGAACCATGCGGAATGCGTTGTCTTCTGCCGTGACAAAAACCGATGGATCGTTCTACTTCGATTCTTATCCGATTTATCAGATTTTTATGAAGGAAAACGGAGAGATTTTGGAACATTCCGGAGAGGATTTTTTTCTGGAAAGCGATACCGAAGAGAAAGCGGTGCAAGATGCCCTTTCCCGGATTAAGGAGGGAAAGGAGTCTTTTTACGGCTCGATGCAGGGAGGAAAGCTGCAATACTATGTAAAAAGATGCTCCGCCGGATGGAAAAACCGCCTCATCGCATTGCCTTAACTGGACTTTCAGTAAGGAAAGCGGGAACATTCGTCAGCTTTCCATAGTACTGCTTATTCTGTTTTTGCGCTTTCCTTCGTGATTATCGTTTTATCGCGATTTTTTGTACGGAAAAACGGTGGCTCCGGTGAAGGATGCCATGCTGTCCCAGAGGCAATTTATTTCGGATGCCTCCCATGAACTGAAAACACCGCTTACCGTGATTATCAACAACGTGGGAAACCTGCAAAAGAAGATAGAAAATGTTCCAGCTCTTCAGGGGAAGACGCGGAAAACATCCGTGAGAATATCCGGGGAATCGAGGAAATGAGCGGCAGGATGAAGCATTTAACGGAATCGCTCCTCGGACTTAAGCCGTCTTGAAAGCTGGCAGGACAGAGGAAGTCAGCTGGAAAAACGTTGCCCTGTCCACTCTTATAGAGCACGAGTGTATGTATTTTGAACCGCTCTTTTTCGAGAAGGAAAGAGCCTGGACTATACTGGTGGAAAAAGGACTCCATACTTTAGGGGATGAAAAACAAGCTGAAGGAACTTCTTTCCATTTTGCTCGAGAATGCTCTGAAATATTCGCTTCCCCCACTGCTACGGTACTTTCTTTAAAGAAAAAGAGGAATATTTTTGCTTCTTTCCGTTTCCAATGCGGTGGAAAAAGAACTGAGTAAAGAGGAGAAGGAGAATCTTTTTCAAACGGTTTTTCCGGCGAGATGAAGCCCATAGCGGAGGGGACGGCTACGGTCTGGGGCTGTCTATTGCAAAGGAAATTGTTCTTATGCATAAAAGGAACAATCAAAGTGGGAGTGAGAAGGGCGGATTTGCTTTTCATGTTGCTCTTTCGGAAAAGCTCTAAAAGTTCAATGTTTTTATTCAATAAACAGGATAGGTAAAAATGTGGCAATTTTTGTTTGAATTCTCTAATCCTATCTATAATAAATTTCTAAGTTTTTGTCGATAAACTGACAGGGACTTTTTACTGAAATAAAAGTTCGGAAAAATCCTTCTGATAGGAGAAGACGGAAGGAATGTACCATCAATGTTTACCAAAGGTAAACAAAGCGAGGGAAAGCAGAGGAGTAAAATGATGAAGGAAAGGAGAAAACTACCCTTTCCGGGAACGGTTTGTCACGCGGCCGTGTAAGAAGAAAGCATTTTGCAAAGAGGGAATGGCATATTTCCTCACTTTTTTGATGCTTATGGGAAGCGTTCAAACTGTAACCTATGCAGAGGAAAATGCAAAAAGAAATCGCAGGTCATCTGGATCTTGGCGAAGAGAAGCCGTCTTTGGAAGAGACGGGGCTTTAGTCAAGACGGAAGAAAGAACGGATCGACCTGAAGAAGCGGTCCATCCGAAACGACAGTCTCATCGGACACGACAGGAGAGTCGGAAGAGGATCTTCTTTAGAGGAGACAGGCGGAAAGGACAAGACTGAGCTCTCTTCGTCGGAAGACGGAATGAGGCTATAGGATCCGAAGATAAGAAGGAAGATTCTTCGGAACAAAAATCTGAGGAAGAGCTTAGCGAAGAAGAGAAGGCTAAGCTTTCTGAAGAGGGAAAAAGGAAGAAGAGAAGGCGGAATACCGGAAGCCTCTTCTTTAGTGCACAGACAGGATCGGGGCTACTCGTAATTGCTTCGTTTCTGATGACACTTTCTTTTGAGGGCACCTATATGAAGGTGGAACCTGTAGAAGAGGAAGAAAAGATAGAAGAAGCAAAGAAAGCGTTGGAAAAAGGAGTTCCAAAAAAGAAGATCCCGATGCAGAGTCCGGATAGAAGTCTTAGAGTCTGTGGATATTTCTTTTTACCGTGAAATAAACGGAGAAGTGAAGGAAGTGCAACCCAAGAAGGGAAAGAAGGTGGAAATCTCCCTTCAAAAAACGGAAAAAATTAAGGAAGCATTGGGTGGAACGGAAGCGGAGCAGGAAGCATCTGCTGAAGAAGAGCTGAAGATTGTACACCTCTCCGAGGAGCACCCGACAGAGATTCTCCCTGTGAAGGAAGAAGGAGAACCTTCTTTTTCAGCGAAGCATTTTCAGTCCCTTCATGATCGGAAGAAGGGGGAAAAAGAGATTTAAGTCAGGCTGGACACGAATTAAAGGCCTTTTTGGAAGGAAGCACCTGACCCCAATGCGGGAACAAATAGGGCAAGTTCAGGGCACAGTTATACGGATGGAAGTAATGGGGTGATGCGTAAGCAAACAGAACTAAGCATTATTCCTCCGGAAAATAACTCCAATGCCGTGAATACAACTACTTTAGGGGTTGAGCTTACCTTAAAAGGAGATAAAAACACTGTCTATACTAAGGAACGGTGAAATCGTGGATTCCCGCCCGTATCTTCAAGGGCTGGGAGGACGGTCATAGTGACAATCCAAGTCAAGATGATTATTGGGAGAAGAATAAAATCAATGTCTCTGCAGATAGAGTGAACTGGGTATACAGGGAATTACCCGGAATCATTCACGGTCTTCCCAAGGCTCCGTCAATAAATGCACAGAGTAGCTTTAACTATAAAGTTGAGAAGAAGACGGTGGACGGTAAGACCGAGCCATACCTTCATTTAACGAACTATAATGATCTTAGCGGAGGCGTTCTGTTTAAGGCGGATATCGGCTACAACATGACGCCCAGTATGCTGAGAGTGGAAGATCGGGTGGTGAACGGCGCGCCCAAGGGAGTGTATGAGTACAAGTTCCCTGTGAGTCTGGAAATCACGGAAAACGGCAATACTGTTGATTCAAAGAGCCCAAGATATGTCTGTTCATGTGGAAACCGAGGTCAAAGAGACCAAAGTAACACTTAAGCCCGGTACTGCGGATGTGAACGGCGGTGTTTTCTTTAACTGGGATCCTGAATGGGGGGATTTGAATCATTGGAATACTGCTTGGGGCACTAAGCCGACAGGGAATCCCAAGGATTATTTCTATGCTGTATGGTATGTGAGAGTGGACAGAGCAAGAGGAAGTTCTCAGCCTTTTTAAATATCAGTTTGTCTTGGACCAGACGGGACTGACGGAGCAGGAAAAGGCCGGGGGAGAATTGGTCGGTGCCAAAAAGATGCCTATGGATTATAGAAGAGATTATTACATCTATAATGAGGATGGAGGCAATAATATTGAGGTTTATGCCCGGGGCGGCTATAAGAATATTGCCAAATATATGGACACGAATCCGGATCCCAATGGAGCTGACAGATACCTTGTAAATCCTATGGGACAGGAACAAGTGGGAATTTCAAGGATCCCAGCCTGTATAAACTTCCGACAATGAACCCTACTTTAACGGGACATAATTATTCCCTTCGGGAAAGTACAATTCGCAGCTCTATGCCTTACTGTTTCGATATCCTTATTCGAAAATGAAGCAAGTTACGAATCTCTATTCTGATGGCATGAAGATTTCCAACCAAATAAAGGTTACAGAGTCTTGGGCGGATGGCCACACAAGAGAATTCACTGTAAGACCGAAAGAGGATATGGTGATTTATCCCCGTCCGGGCGGAGGAGAAAGTTCTCCTTTAATAAGTATGGGGGTAGATCTGAGACAGAATTATCTGGATATCTTCGGTTTACAAACCATCTATAAGGACGGCACTCCGGCACCTTTACGGTACGGAAACCGGACGAAGAGCTTTACCTTATCCGCTGAGTACAATGCCAAAAATGAAAAATGTAGTCATGGATCCGGGAGGTACGAATTACAGCACCACGAAAAATGATTCGCAAACACCGTTCGGCTCAGGCGTTACCCTTACAGACGGAAAGTACTATCTCTTATCCTCTAAGATAAGGTACCCGAGTACCTTGAACGGAAAGTATGAAATAGCAATCCTGCCAATCCGGATCTGGCAGGTCTGGACAACAATACCAATACCACGGACGATGTATATCGCGGGATAAGTACACTTTGACGGATAAAGACTATTACTACAGCAGCATTTATTTAGACGGTATGAAAGTCTGATGATGTAGAAAAAGGTCGATACAACTGCCAGTGAGGGCCTCGTTTCCTTAAACCAAAAGTCCACCTTGAGAGACCGGAAGGATAATTACCCGCCGGTAGAGATATGGCTAAGAAAACAAGGAGCCGGGGAAGGGGATTTCTTTAAGTACGGAGAATTGTATTATGACAATTCGGGGCTCTTGCGTTTTAGGCCGGAGACAACAGAGTATGAAAACTGGACCAGTACTACGGATAAGGATAGGCCAATTGACTGGAGTAATCAGCTTTCCTTAGTGAATGAGAAATTTGGAGCACCGATAGTCGGATTAAAGCTTATCCAGAATTCTCCTTACTACAGAACGGGATTTGATGCAAGTTATACCATGCAAATCACTCCGACTCCGAGATGCAGAATGCCATTTCGGAGACTATGGCCAGAACGGATGACTATAATATCAGCTTCCTTGCCGGAGCTGCGACTGCGGAGGGATGGCAATATAGAGATCCGAATCCTACTAAGCTTCGTATTGGACAGTATTGGCCTCAAGTCGGCTATGCCTTAACGCCCTTGCAGATTAACCCGTGATGTACAAGAGCAGTGCAAATTTTGTGGATCATCCGGAGAAAAGTGCACAAAGTATGACCGTGTATTTAGAAGGGTCGAACATGGGAAATTTTGCCGACCAGCTTACAGGGACCGGAATACACGAAGAAGTATATGGTGAAAAAGGGGACGGTCTATGATCTTCTTCCTGCCGGCACATCCGTAGAGGAAGCATAGGTACATCAAGGGTGATGCGGCGGCTTAGGGATTTGGATAATTCTTCCACAAAGCTGACAAAGAATGATGATTATACCGTTCGTTTTTGTGGACAACTGGGAAGGCTCCAAAACAGACGATGATGATCATCGATTTCACCATCCCGAAGGACTGCAGTCTTGGAGCTCTTACTCAGTAACCGTAGCGGTTGGAAGGTCATGTATACCCTTTGGAACCCTTACACGAATATAGTGGATCGAGGAAGGTCGGTTAAGAACACGCTGGGCTTTATCAACAAAGACAAGAATACGGTCTGGAACGAAACTACATTTCGGAGGAGAGAGGCAAGAATCCGGGTAGAGAAATTGACATTCTATAAAGACATCAAAGAAAAAGCGGCAGAAGAGAACCCTCGGTTCACGACTTCCGTAATTGATACAGAGTGATGCCTTTCGGTCCGGTAACCGTATTGAGGCGGCTTTTCACTCAATGGTGTCTCTACAGCCATTGACCCAACTTCCTTTTCAGACACTGTCAGCTATATGGGAGATCCCTATAGCCATCGTCTCCCTGTATCAGGCCCAGGCAACTACCAGAACCACGGATATCGTACTTTTTGATGTTTTTGGGAGATACGGAGGAAAGAAACGGAGATTTTAACGGTGTAGATATAAGTTCCATGCTGACTAAAACCCAGCTATGATAAAACGAATTCTAGTAATACGGATACGCTACTTCTAAGGTGTACTATGCGACTGTAGTGCCAAGCAAAGAGGAGATGGATGTCTCTAACCCCAATCTGGCACGTATGGAATTATGAGAATGAAAGCACGAACACCGTGGATCGGAAGTTAATCAGGCATTGGTATTTGATCTTCGGAAAACGACTGCCGGGAAGAACTTTATCTTGGATCAACAGGACTGTTGCTGGCAAAAATCAATATGGTTGCTTCAACGGACAAGATAAGGTTGACCCGGAAGTGAAAGTAAACAACAATAATGCGTACATGTACAGCACTCAGTTTAAGGAGCAGATGTACCGCTAAGCTCAATTCCGGATGTTCAAACGTCCACAAGCAGTCATCGTTTAGTAAAACCGCTCATTTTCGACTTGCCGGTAAGAAAGAGATTATGACTTTAAGGAAGGAAGCTCTCCTCCTCCATTAAGGAATGGTTTACTTTCGTGTTGGAGAGAGCGGATGGAGAACCGGTTTTAAACGAAGACGGAACGACTGTTGCAGAAATGAAGAATCCGGATGATCATGGCGGATTGATGGCATTTGAAAAGCTTCGACTATTGAAGCTCGAACGTATACTTTCAAAAATTAAAGAAATGAGGAAAAGAATAAAGCGGCGGGTGCCGGCGTGAAGAGCGAGGATATGGGAGATAAGTTTGTTACGATTACCGTGACGGACCCGGACCATAAGAAACTGGTATCAGACTTAAAATACACGAAGGACAAGCCTCTTACCTTTAAAAATATCTATGTTGTCAGCGCCTTGGATATGGAGCTCAAGGTGGATAAAATTCTTACCGCGGCTCCGGGATTAAAGAAACCGGATATCAGCAATGCTTTTTCCTTTACTTTGAAAGAGTAAGAAAAGACGATTCTCCGCTTCCTCCCATGCCTCATAGGAGCCGGAACAAAAGACAGCATGACGCTCACGAATCCCGATAAGGATGGAGGAGAAATAAACTTCGGCAGTATTACAATAGAGAACCGGGAGTATATGAGTACATTGTTAAAGAAAGCGGATTTTTCCATGGCGTGGTAAATGATCCTCAGTCGGAAAGAAGAATCAAAAATTTCTGTAAAAGATGTAGGGTTAGGAAAGCTCTTTGCCCCCGGTAACCGGAGATGAGCCGGAATTCACCAATACTTTTGAACCGATTTCGAATGAGGAACGAATTGAGTTGGAAAAAGAAGGTATCCGGAGCAAGTCCTGCAACGCCTGCCCTGTTCCGTTTCACTTTGCGCCCCTGAAGAGACCGGTGGACAGCCTATGCCGATAGGCAGCTCGGCAGACAGCAGTACGATAGAACTGGCGGGAGAGGACACACGGATTTTGCACCGATTACCTTTACCAAGCCGGGAGTATTCCATTACACCGTTGAGGAGGTAAATGACGGGATAGCAGGGATATGCACCCATGATCCTTCCGTATATACGCTTAGCTTCACCGTAACGCAGAGCGAGGATGATATTTACAATCTGATTGTGGATCGAAAGATTTATAAGGACGGTGTAGAGGTAGAAAACATAGTCTTTCATAACCAATACAAGTCGAATTCCGGTGGCGGTGGGGGAGGAAATCCTCCGAAGCCGATTCCGGTAGGGCCTAGTAACACCGGGCGGCCCCGGAGAGAAGCCGCAGGAGCCTGAAAAACCGACTGTACTGGATGTGCCGGAGGAGCCGACACCGACTCCCCGGTGAAAAATGTTCCGCCTGCTCCTAGCAATTCCGGAGAGAATCCGAGAAATTGAAAAGCGAATCGGAGAAATTCTTGGAGAAGGTCGTAAGCGTCCTTTGACGGAAGCGGAAAAGAAGGAGTTGAAACGTCTGGGAGAGGTTTTGGGCGCTCTTCGAAAAGAACAGTCCCGAAAGGTACGTACAGCCGATGCATCGCATATGATTTGGTATGCATTTTGCATCAGCGATTAGTTGCCTCTGTCTTGCTCTCTACTATCTTTTTAGATAGAAAAAAAGAGAAGAGAAGAAGATATGAATAAGAGTCTCAGGCTTTCGCCTGCGCCACTTGCTGATATGAACGAGATAGTGCACGATACTTGAGCGATACTCGATGAGAATGAAAAAGCGAGAGATTCGGCAGATGCCGTATCTCTCGCTTTTTGTAATACAGCTTTTTCCATAGATTCGGAATAAATAGAGATTACGGATATCCTATCTTCCCTTATTCTTCCTTATCTACGGTAAGTTCTTGTTTCCCGGTACGGAAAAATAAAATGCGAATGCCAAAGTCAGGCCGTGCCGAGCGAAATCGCTCTTTTTCTTTGTGCATATCATAAAGACTGCTACTATACAAAGTCCGGTACCTAGGAAAAAGGTAGGAGAATTCAAAGTATCCGTTTGTTCCGTATATTTCGAGTATGCCTTTATAGATAGAGCCTACAGTAAGTGTTGCGATTCCGCATTTCCATAGGAAACAGGAATTTTTCGGGAGAGCTTTCTTAAGACTATGCAATAGGAAAGCTTGGCACAGAGAGCCCCAGGAAGGGAATCAAAAAGGCGTAAAAGCATATGGTTTGAGTATACGCCATGGGAGAAAATACTGCATATTTGAGAAAAAACAAAAGACAAACACAGAAAAGGAATAAATATCGGATTGTCTTTCTTTTCATGACTGCTTACCTCCCATATAAAGAATGTCGCTGACGGCTCTTTCCTGTGTCGAATGTCCGTTTGTGGTCGGCGTATTGATTACCTCTCCTTAAAGACCATGGTGGAAGATCCCCCGCCGTCCAGATTGTAGGCATCGACAACCCTGAGACTCTTCATAAAGCTTGCCAGCTCATGAGAGACTGAGCCCCTGCGCTTTCACTTGTTCTTCCGTCCGAAACGACAAAGACATAGTGATTCTTTCCGAGATAGCCGATCGCGGTTCTCGGGTTACTGGCCATAGCCATGCCGACTTCCTCATTTTCCGTAACGGAAATACTGCCGTCTTCCAAGAGTACCGGACCGAAGGAAAATACCCTGTGAGGCTCCGTTTCCAAGAAGAGTTTCTGCTGAAGTCTCGCCTTCCGTTACAAATTCAAATTCTCCGTTTTTCATGATGGCAAGGGCGTCTCTGTTTCCGGAACTGTTTCGGTATAGACTTCCGTTACGGATGACATATCCGCTCTGCCTTGCTCCGTAGTAGTCTCCGTTAATGGCAAGGATAGCGTTGTTATCGTTTGCCATGTTGGAGGTGGTATCCGTGATATTTCTACCGTAGGTATTACTTGCGAGGGCGGTCTTTAAATAGGGAAACATCCGATACCGTAACATCTGCAACATAAATTGCGCTGTCGTACTCCCGGTATTCCTTAGTGTTATGGAAACATTGCTGTCGGAATAGCTTCGATTACGGTACCGCCTTCTACGGTGGAGGAGGCGCTGAGGTTTGTGCTGTCTCCGGTATTTGTACCACTTTCGGAGGCATTGCTTGCTCCGGAGCTGCTTACTGCGCTTCCCGAGCTGTTTTCAGCTTCGCTTGCGCTTTGTCCTGTGCTATAGCTGCTAATTCCGTTTGTATTTTCCGTAAGAGAAGTCCTCGGCGGATTCGGAAAGGCCCAGCTTATCGTTAATTTTAGCTTCGATACTTTTCCTTATACCGCTTGTTACTTCGATGTCGCACTCTCGCGCCAGAACTGTCTTCATAGGGATGCGGAATGACGAAGGTATCAAGGATTGCATAGCTTTGTATAGGAAAATAAGACCAGACCGTAGAGAAGGCCGGCTTTTTGTATTCAGTCTTTTCAATAGATTTCTCCCTTCTTTATGGTGAATATTACAAAGTAATGCTTGTTTTCTAAGTGTGTTGCCCCGTTCTTCACGCAGTGCATTCGTGTGTGTGGGGGTCCGTTTCACGCAGTGTATTCGTGTGTGGGTCCGTTTCACGCTGTGTATTCGAACTGTGTTGTCTGTGCTTCACGCGGTGTATTCGTTGCGAAAAGGTATATTTTCATTGTGAAACGGTGCATTTTCATTGGCGCGAGTCGTATTTTCACTGTGAAACGGTGCATTTTCCTGTTTGGAAAAATGAGGTGCTTTCTGTACGAAGTAGGACAGGATAAATAAGAGAATTTCGGTAATAATTTTTGCCAGGTAGGCGTTCACGCCGAGGACCTCCACGACAGCACTTAAGAGCAGAGTGTTCATGGCAAAGAGAGATAGGGCAAGTCCCAGGTAGGAGAGGTATTCTTTAAATGCTTCTCTTTGTGCTTTTCGAAGCATTTTGGAAAAACATAGTTTTTATTCATAAAAAGTTGCAGTGTAAGGAGATGAGTCGGGCAAAAGCATTGAAGGATGCTTCCGCTTAGGGCGAAGCTTTCAATGTATAGAGCGAAAGTCGATACAAAAGGAGAGTAGGGAACCGAGATAAACTTCAAAATCTGGCTGTAAATCCGGAGGGAATCCTTCACGGTATCAAAGTGACTTTCTTCATTGTCGTTAATGTAAATGGTTTCACAGGATATTCTCGAATAGAATTCTCCTTTGCAAAGTCTAAAAAGCATATTCATCTCGTACTCGTAGCGATTTCCCTGAATTTTGAGAAGCTTCGGAATCAGTTGCTTTGAGAAGGCACGCATTCCGGTTTGGGTGTCCTCTACCTTTACGCCTGTGGTAGAGAAAATACCTTTTTGTAATGTAATTTCCGATTCGGGAACGGAGCGGAGAGTCCTGGATCTGTGCCCCGGATCCGAGAAGAAGGCTTCCTTCGTTCTCGAGAGACTCTGTAAGAGGAAGAGAGCATCCTGTATGGAATGCTGCCCGTCCGTATCGAGGGTAATGACCTGAAAGTCATCATTTACGGTATTTAGGTAGGAAAGCCCTGCTTTTTAAGGCGGCACCCTTCCCTTGATTTTTCTCGAGGTGAATTACTGTTGCAAGGCTCTGCTCCTGAATTTTATGGAAGAGGGGAAGATAGTCTTCCCCTGAGCCGTCATTCACCACTACTACCTCGAGTCCCCTTGTTTCCAGAGACTGTATAAAGGAAATCAAATTTTCGTTCGGTTTATAGGCCGGTATTAGGGCGAATTGTCTTTTCATGCTTTTCTCCTTTCCGGGAAGCTCCTTAATTGGTCGGTGTGCTTCCATTTGTAGCATCATTTTGGTTTTTGCTGCATTATTTGTATTCTGTTTTTGTGAGTTGGCTTTCATTTTTGTTTGGTTTTTACACTTCCGGCGTTGTTTGACTTTGCACCTCCGGCGTTGTTCGGCTTCTGTGGTTTATTATTCTGGGAATTTTTATTGCTGCTACTTTTTGGACTTATTCTTTTTCTTGGAGCCGGAATTTTGTCCCTGATCCCTGATTTTGTCCGCTATGCTGTTCGTTGCTTCCCATCATTGGAGGTTGACCCCTGCATTCCGCTCTTGACCGTTTTTCACCCATGGGAGGCATTGTGGGCGTCCTCGGGTCATTACCGTCGTTCTGCCCGTTGTTGCCCATCATCGGGGGCTGACCCATACCATTTTGACCATTATTCTGTCCATGACTGCCACGTTGGCCCTGTCCACCCATAGGAGGCTGTCCCTGCATTTCGCCTTGACCGTTTCAACCCATAGGCATTGGGGACGTCCCCGGTCATTACCATCGTTTTGTCCATTGCCGCCCATCATCGGAGGCTGTCCCATGTCATTCTGCCTATTGTTCTGTCCATGTCCGCCGTGCTTTCCGTTACCGCCACCCATCGGAGGCTGTCCCTGCATTCCGCCTTGACCGTTTCCGCCCATTGGAGGTTGCCCCGGCATATTGTTCTGCCCATTACTCTGACCATGTCCGCCCATTGGGGCTGTCCCATACCCATTCCCATACCGCCGTTTCCGATGGTATTGGTGGTGTTATTGATGGTTACGGATTCTTCACTGTTGCCGGCGCTCACTTTATAGGTCTTACCGTTTTCCAGCTCCGGACTGCTGTAAAGCACGGCATTGTAGCTCTGTGCGAGATTGCTTGCAGAGAAGAGTTCTTTTCCGGACTCATCACTGATTTTTATCGTGTCTCCGGCACTGTCGTTTCCGCTTAAATAGTAAACAATACTGTTCTGTGGAATTGTTTCCGTTAAACTCCTCGAACATCCCGGAATTACCGCTTGCAAGGATGGTGCCGCCAGTCACGGTTGCTGCACCGTCATAGTCAATCGGGGCATTACCGCCGTCAGAGGGACCGTCTACAATAATGGTTCCGCCGGACACATTCAGGTCTCCGTTTGAGTCGATACCGTCTCCACCCGGAACAATCTTGATCTTTCCTCCGGAGATATTGATAGCGTAATTTACGCTGGAGCCGTCTGGACTCTCCGGCAGCATTAATGCGTCATCCGTGGAAGAAATGGCAATGTCTCCGCCTTCCACATTTACGGTAATTCCTTCCAAGCCCTCGTTGGAGTTCTTGATATTAATGGTACCGTCCTTCACCGTCAGGGTATTATCTGCATGGAGCGCATCGTCTCCCTGCGTTGATGTCGATGGTCCTTTTTCAACTGTGACGTCACCCTTCGAGTGCAGTGCGTCCTCTACCGTTGTGATATCCAAGGAACCGTCCTTTACGGTAAGGAGCTTCTTCAGCGTTTAAAACCGTGGTGAGAAGCAGTGATGGTGTAAGTTCCATTTCAATGGTAAGATTCGATCTTACTGTGAATGGCGTCCTCATAGCCACCCTCTACCGTGAGCTTTCCTTTTCGGATATCGTGATGTCGTTTTCACTGTAGATAGCCGCATCATAGGCTTCTTCTGCGGTATCGGTCTTTGTGTTTTCATGAGAGTTACCATCTCCATTCTGTGCATTTGTACTTTCAGTAGAAGTATTTTTCCTCTTCCGTATTGGCGGCTCTCTGATCGCCACCGTGTTTCGTATTTTTCATTAAGGTAAATATTCAGATTCCCTGTTTCTCCGACAATCAGGGGCGACTTTTCGAGTTCGATAGGGAGAAATTATCGAAGATAAAGTTTACATGCCGCCAGTCTTTCAGTTTGATCTGTCCTTCACTGAGCTTTTCCGCTAAACTGATAAGTTCCCGCTTCGTTGATGGTGATGGTTTTTCCGTCTGCTGTAGCGCCGTTGCCGTTAATGGAAACCGTATCATTTTGAATGGTAATGACGGTTTTCTCGCCCTTGGTAATGGCTTCTGCATTAGAAAGGTGCTGCGGCATTCGCATTCTGTCCGGATGCGCTGCAGGCATTTAAAGGCCAGTACCATTCTGATTCCCAAAAGGGATAAGGCTACGTTTTTCTTGTTTTAATATTCTTTTTCATAAGCCTCTTTTCGATTAAAGTTGTTCTCTGATTTTTGGGGAAGGACTCATTTCTTTCCTGCAACGAGAATACAAAAGTGAAGCTGAAATGAAACTGAAAAATTTCGAGGAATTTGTGAAGATAATGAAAAACGAAAAAGAGGATAGGAAAAAGAAGTTTTACTTAGAGAGTGATTTGATTATGTAAGTAAAAATAATGCTTAAAAATTTTACTTAGAGCAAGTATATTTATTCTAAGTAAAATAGATTTTACTTAGGGGGTGATATTTTGAAATTAGAAAAATAATAGAGCAGGACAATTAAAGAAATGCAAAGTGATTATCAATGCTTTTGTTCCCAATAATCTAAAAAGATATAAAGTTAAATATTGATAGCGAAATAAATGTTTTAGTTAATAAAGCATATTTACTTGTAGGAAGATTGACGGAATGGCCATTACATTACTGGATATTGATCTTTTTGTATCGATGTACGTACAAAAAGAGGCGGTTATAAGTTCTCAAATAGAGGGACACAGGCATCTCTTTGTTGATGTGTTGCAAAAAGGATAGCGAAAGAAAAGATAAAAGATACGGAAGAAATTGTAAACTATATCAAAGCAAACTCATTATGCATTTAAAAGACTCAATAAGATGCCGCTATGTATGAGACTGATAAGAGAAACATCAGCTGTTCTCCTCTCTAATGTTAGAGGGGAAGAAAAGATGCTGGGTGAATTTAGAAGATCACAGAAGTGGATTGGCCAAGCGGGTTCAACTTTAAAAGATGCAAGTTTTTATTCCACTGGCACCTGGACGAGATGGATATTTGCTTAGGTGATTTAGAAAGATATATCATGAAGATAGTACTATTTCAAATTTAATAAAGATAGCTCTAATTCACTATCAATTTGAAACAATACACCCATTTTTAGACGGTAATGGAAGAATGGGCAGGTTGCTGATTATATTATATTTAAGAGAGCAAGGTTTGATTGAATACCCTGTTCTGTATTTGAGTTATTTTTTAAGAAAAATAGAAACAGGTACTATGAACTCCTTTAATAACATTCGTATTAAAGGGGAGAATTTGAAGAATGGATTAAATTTTTATAGATGGAATTTGTGAAATATCGGAAGATGCAATTACGTCAATTCAAAAGATTGTTGAGCTGAAAAATACGGATATGAAAAAGATTCGTGAGCTTTTCAGGTAGTAATATTTCCAATCTTCTTTTGATATATGATTATCTATTGCAACATCCTTTTTTAGAAGCGGAAGATATAAAAATTTAGTAGGTGTCAGTAAACCGACTGCTAATAAACTTTTTAGAAAAACTTAATGACTATAGAAATAGTGGAGCTTGTAGAAGATAAAAAGATATAGACAATATGTATATAAAAATATGTAGATATTCTTTCAGAGGGAACATGAACTTCACAGCCTTCTTCATAGCTTAAATCTAACAGAAAAAGTAAAAGTTGGGATTGGCTTATTTTACTCATTGCCAAAACGGGTATGCGTTTTTCGGAAAGCACTTGCGATAACGCCGGCGGATTTTGACTTTTCTCATCAGATACTTTCTGTCAGTAAAAACATGGAATTATAAGGCCGGTGGCGGTTTCTCTCCCGCACCGATTTCCCTTGCCATCTCGGATTTAGGGAAAATGATTGGGCCCTATCAGTATGTTGATTACCGGTATCGTTTTGGGCAGTATGTCTTTCAAAAAGATTTTATCTTATCGAAGAATCTATATGGTTACGGCTTTCCGTCTGCTTTTCTTCCCTTTTATCTACCTTTTGCTGATTTCTGTGCTCAGCAGGATAAACGGTTTTCTGGACAATCCCGTCCTTTTTCCTCGTGAGCTTTTTAAGTGCCATGGCTCCAGCGGCCGCGAACGTTTCCCGAGTTTGCCATCCTCTATGGAAAAAGAAGAGGAGTATGCGAGCTGTATCAACATTTTTCACGACCCTCTGTACTATCATTTTCCATGCCGATTCTGGTGGTATCTTTAGCGGGGTGATTCTGAGTAGAGGGAATCTGAAATTTCCCGTCAAGGAATCGATTTCACCACCTCATCCGCCACCTCCTGTAAAAGGCGTAGTCATGAGACACAATGAAGAAGATTCGATCCTCTCGAATAGCGGACTTTAGGAGACGAGCGATACGAAGCATATTCTTCTGATCCATCCCGCTGGTGGGTTCATCAAAAAGAAAAGCTTTGCCTCCTGATAGAGGGTTGCGGCAATGGCCAGTCGTTGCTTCTGCCCGCCGGAAAGACTCATGGGATGGCGGTCTTTTAGCTCGGAAAGTCCCAGTGCGCTGAGGAGTTCTTCTTTTGTTTGTCTGCTTTACCACATTTTTCCCAGTTCCATCTCTTCTTCACTGAGTCTCCGAACAATTGCGATTCACGTCCTGCATAACCATAGCGGATAGCGCAAGACGCTGTCTTTTGAGAGTTCTTTTCCGAAAAGAGAGAAATGACTTCCTTTCCTTCTCTAAGCCGCTGAGTTTAGCGAAGGAAGGTGGATTTGCCAATTCCGTTTTTCCCACAATACCGTAAATCTTTTCCAAAGGAAAAAGAAGCACAGTGCGTTCTTCCTTTTGATATTTTAACGCTCCTACATTTTTCCATTCCGGAAGAGAAAGGTTTGGTTGTCTTCTGGGCGCGAAGCCCCATAGCTGATATTTTCCTCCGGAAGTGCCAGAAAAATCCTCGGGAAAAATAACTTACAGAGTCTTCCCTTTTCTAAAAAGGCCACCCGGTCAACTAAATCCATCAGATAGTAAAGGCGATGCTCAGCCACAAGAATCGACATTCCTTTTTCTTTTAGAGTATGGAGCATGGTTTTTAGAACGGCAATGGAACCTTCGTCCAGATTAGAAGAGGGCTCGTCCAGAACAAGAAAGGGACAGCCGGAGAGGTAGGCGGAAGCAAGGGCAAGAATCTGTTTTTCTCCTCCGGATAAGGCGAAGATATTTCTCCCAAGCAGTTTTTCAATGGGGAAAATGGAAGAAGCTCTTCCATTCGCCTGTCCATTTCTGCTCGACTCAGTCCCATATTTTCCATGGTGAAAAAGCAATTCTCTTGTGGTGTTTATGTTGAAAAATGGGTTTTCGGATTTTGGAAAAACAGTGGCAATTCGTAGGGCGATTTTGTAAATGGGAAGGGAAGACAAGTCTTCTCCTGAAAAAGGACTTTCCCCTGCTTTTTCCGTTGTAGTACTGGTAAGCTGAGACCGTTTACGGCATGAATTAGGGAGGATTTTTCCCGCTGCCGCTTTCTCCCGTAAGAAGGAGACATTCCCCTCTTTTCATCGTGAGGAAATGTCCTGCAGCACCGAGGGCACATCTCCGTAGGATAAAGAAAAAATTTTCGAAAGCAAGCATAAAAACTCCTTTTTACCGTCAATAGTGTAGTCAGTGAACTCCAAAATAAGCTTAGCCCCCAGTATCAGCAGGATTGAAAATAGAAAAACAGCGTCCACGATTTGCAGACGAACCGTATTGTAGCGCGTCTTTTGACGGGATTCTCGATGCATTTGCATTCCGCCGCCTTCGCGATATCCTCCGCGATATTCGCGGAAATGATGAGGAGGGAATGGAAACATAGAAACGAGATTCTGCATCGGGTTCCAGGTCTGAATCCCCGAATCTTCATGGCTCGTCTCAATGGCTTTTTCTCCTCCGTGAAGGCGGGAAAAACGGAACATCACGGCAATAGGGATGGAAACGCATTGGGGAATATGAAGAAAATCCATGGAGCTAAGATGGCGCCCACATCCGAAGTCCGCATGAAAAAGCTTCCTGCAAGATAGCAAAAGCAGACGGAAAAATATGAGAAAGGAAAACAGAATACGTAAGGGGACCGGCATAAAATACTGGGCGGAATACCCGGAATAAAGCAGAGTGCGGCGAAAAACAAGAGGGCGAACAGCGCAGTTCTTCGAAAACCGTTCAGAAAGAAGAAGACAGAGAGAGAAGCACCACTGCCCATTCTCCTGTAAAAGGGAGATAGTGCATGATTGTGAAGCCTAAAAACAGTAAAACGAGAAGCTTGGTAATCGGGTTTGGATTAAAAGGATTCCGCTTTTTCCGCCCAGGGTTTTTCTTTTGATTGTCGCTTTGAAGTGCTTTTTTCTTGCATTGTTCTACTCCCGTACCGTTCTATCTCGTATTATTGCTAGTCCTGTATTGTTTAGCTCCGTGCTTGCTCCACTCTGCCTTGTTCTATTCGAATTACGCTGCTCCGTCTTGTTATACAATTCCCGCTTTTTCAAAAATGCTTTTTCAGTAGCTTTCTTCGAGCAAAGCACCGAGAAGTCCGAAAAGGAAGGTGCAGACATAAACGATAGCCATATTTTGCACGCTAATCAGCTTTTCAATGGCATTTCCGTAGTTCTCTCCCATTTCTTTTATCACACATCTCCATATAACGCTCTTTCAACAGAAGCATTTGCAGCAGGGAATTGCAGGGCCAGAGACTGAAAAATCGCATAGCTTAGCATCGTGGCAGAGCCGGACTGATAGTTTCCCATCCTGCCGGATGCCTTCTGCAAGAAGGCAGAAAAGAAGGGAGAGGAGGGCACCACAAAGGTATGCCGAATAGGAACATGATACAGGGGCTAATCATGCCGAAAATGAGCAGTCCGAAGGGTTTATTCACCTTTGCCATAAAGAGCATAACGATAGGGCCCGCCGATAAGCGCATAGGCAGCAGGGTAGACAAGATACAAAAATCGGAATGACACCCATCATTCCCGACAGCAAACATACAGATAAAAGTAAATCACGGCAAAAACGCCGATAGACAACAGGTCTTTAATAGTCAGTTTATTTCTATTCATAAAAAGCAAAGTCTCCCTTTCAAAAAGGTAAAAGCTTCTTTCATAAAACGGTTTAATAGCTAAATTCCTCTGCACAGTCTGCTTTTTCAAGCGGGTTCCGATAAACTTTGGAGCGCTCCAGCAGTTCTTCGTGGGTGCCCACCGCGTCCACCTCTCCGGGAAGACAGCACCAAGATACGGTCTGCTTTCTCGATGGACTTCAAACGGTGGGAAATGAGAACCACGGTCCGGTTTTTCCACGGATTAAGCTGCTGAGGCTTTCCTGAATTTTTCTTTTCGTGTCAATATCCAGATTTGCGGCTAATTTCATCTAAGAGGAGGATAGGGAGCATCCTTTAAAAAGCTCTTGCAATGGAAAGATCGCTGTCTTTCTCCACCGGAGAGCTCCGCCGTTTTCTCCGATTCTTGTTTGGAAGCCCATCAGGAAGCTTTTCAATAAAGTCCAGGCAGTTCGCAAGACGTGCCGCTTCCCGCACTTCCTCGTCCGTGGCATCCGCTCTTCCCAGACGGATATTTCTCCAGGATAGTAGTATTAAAGAGGTTCACTTCCGGAAGACCATGGCGATTTTTGGAAAATGGAGTCGGTGGCCGTGTTTTGTAAATCCTTTGCCGCCGATGAGAATCTTTTCCGGCATCTGCATCATAAAGTCTGGACGAGCAGGCGCAAAAATGGTGGTTTTTCCGCAGCCGGAGGGACCCGACCAAAGCGAAAAGTTCTCCTTCCTTTACCGACAGGGAGACGTCTTTTCAGAATCGCCCTGTCTTCGTTGTAGAGAAGGACACATCCTGAAAATCAATGGAGAAGTCGGAAAGCACCGTATCTGACCCCTTCCTGCTTCTTTGCCGCCTTGATTTCGGAGATGCGCTGCACCGCCGGTGCAATATAGAAAATTTCCATCAGGCTTTCTTTGGAAATGTCGAAGATTTCCTTTAGCTTCATGGAAGCGATGATAAAGCCCAAGAAGTAGAGGAATGGAAATGCTGCCACTTCGATAGAGCGGGAAACCGACGAAAATCACTGTAGCCACACTTAAGAAAGCAAAAATGGAAGAGCATCCCATGACGATAAAAGGAACCCATTTCCGTCTTTAAGTGAAGCTTTTTCTTGCTCGTCCATTTTTGATATAAAAGGCTTCTCTAACCTCCCTGTCCGGGAGAAAGCTGCTGATTTCCTGATGCAGGTCGATGTGTTCCTGAAAAGCTTCCGCATTTTCCCGCAAAAAGATGATAGTACTTCTGATTGTTTTGCACTACGAGCTTTCTGGATAAGGGAATCAAAAGAAAACTGAAAATCGTGGGGAGAAGATTGGCAAAGGGACAGCTTCCAGTTCGAGAAGCACATGAGGATTCCCATAATCGGGAAGAAGAAAAAAACATCGCTACGATTTTTGGGGCACGGAATGGCTTAAAAGCGTGTTCAATCCTCTCCACGTCGGACATAATGCTTTCCGACAAATCACTTAAGTCATGCTTGGAAAAATAGGCAATGGGAAGGTCTGCCGGGGTTTCTGCAATATTTTTCTCAGGTTTGCCTGATTCTTTTGTAGGGTCGCATTATAGAGGCAGACATGCCTCCTTGGAAAGCAGGAGGTAGAGGACGAGCAGGATAACAAGGCCGGACAATCAGCTCCCATGGCGAAAAGGTCGTTCTAGCCGCATTTTCCAGAAGGAGCTTTGCAAGATAGAGTAAGAGCATAACGGGTCTCATATTGATGCAATAGGTAAGAAAGCAGTAGAGACTGGCTTTTTGCAGGTTTTTCGCTCCTGCTCCGTAAGGGAGAACTGTTTTTGAACCAATTCATCATTTGTTTATCCTCCAATCTTCCGTAGTTTGATACAGTTCCCAGAGCTTTTTATAGCGACTGTCTTTTTGTAAAAGCTCCTTACTGCTTCCCGTTCCAGGATCTTTCCTTCTTCCAAAACCAGATTTCATGCAGGCCCTTGAATACTGGAAAGACGGTGAGCGATCATAATCACGGTTTTCCCTTGAATCAGATTCTTCAAAAGGCATTTTGCAGGGCATACTCTGATCCGCATCGATGGAGGCACTGGCTTCGTCCAGAATCACGATGGGAGCATTTTTCAAGATCGCTCTGGCAATGGCGATTCTTTGCTTTTCTCCGCCGGAGAGGTAAACGCCTTTTTGCGCCGATTAAAGTATTCTTTCCTTCTCGGGAAAACGTTCCAGAATTTCTCTGCAACCTGCCAGATCCAAAAGCGCGATGTGACTTCTTCCGGAGTAGCACTCGGGTTTTCCCTAACAGCACATTTTCATAAATCGTCTTATGAAAAGAGCTTGCTGTCCTGGAAAAACGAAGGAGATAGCCTTACAAAGGGCATTTTTGCTGTAGCTTTCAATGGGGAATCCCCGATTCGAATCTGTCCTTTATCCGCTTTGTAGAAGCCGGAGAAAAGCTTTGCAATGGTGGATTTTTCCCTGAACCGGAGTGCCCCACAAGGGCATAGCTTTTTCCTTCTTCCAAACGGAAGGAAAGCCCTTCCAAAACTTTCTTATCTCCGTGGAGAAATCTACATCTTGGAACTCCATGCTGTAATTGGGGGAAAATTTTTCTTCCTTTGCCGTATTGTAGGCTGTCTTCCTGCATTGCCTTTGTAGAGCTTTTTCCATTTCGTCGATGGCAAAGCTAGCATTGAAAATGTACATGCCGGACCACATGATTTTCATGAAAGCCACCATGATGACAGCCGTCCAGAAAGAAAAATCATAATCAGGTCGATGATCAGTTTTTCAGGGTTGGGGCTCTTTTACAGAGAGAAAGGACAGGGGAATCGAAAGAATCGGAATTAAGCCTAGGAAGATCCATTGGTAGAGAACATAGGCGTTTTACAGCTTAAACTGTATTCATAGAGGCGTATTTTGCATAGTTTTCAATGGCTTCTTTTCATGGCTTTGAAGCTTTTGCAAGCGATTTCCGAAGAGCTTTACGACCTGAATACCCGCGAACATACTCCACGGTTTCTGCACTGAGATGATTTAAGGATTCCTGATAAAACTCATGAATTGGCTGCACCATCATCTTTCTGGAGGAAGAAGCCGCTAACCAGAACAAGAAGCAGGAGAATCACCCCCACCCGAAGACTTACAAAGAAGCCGAGAGCTGGGCTTAGAGGGGCACAAGAAAAGGCTTGGGCACTGTCCCGGAATCATGTGGGCCACTGCCTGATGGGTTTTCTCTGCGTTACTGTCGATGGTTTTCCGAATATAGCCGGAAGAATGCAGGTCATAAAAAGCGAAATGAAGCGGATGCCAGTCCTTCAATCCTCTTCCGGAGATTCGTCTCCAGGCGGAAGAGCAAAGATGTGGGATAAGACACCGGAAAAAGAGATAGCAAAGTCCTGCGGGGTGAGGGCAAGAACAATTTTCAGACTCATGGCGTAGCTTTGTCCCTTCATCTCGGAAAAGGATGAGAGTTTTTCCAGAAAAGAAGTAGAGAAGCATATAGGCGTAGACCAGAATCACTCCGGAAAGAAGGGAAGTCAGGATAGAAAGGATTCCCGGCACGATTTTTTCCGGAACGTAGTGAAATACTTTTTGTAAACGTTCATGGAGTGCCTCCTAAAAAGTTTGACTAAGAGTTAGCATAACTATCTAAAATCAGATAATACAGTTAAACAAAGAATCAATCTCATATCATATAATAGTTAGTCTTATATAACAATAGAAGAATGTATTTTTCCTCATCGTTCTCTATAAATAGTTTATTTTAAGGATAAATTTTTAAATAGAAAAATGGGATGGGGACAAGATATTCATTTTTCAATAGTTGATAGTATGGGAAAAAGTTTTTCTATGCTATAGTTTTCTGACTGTTTTCAGCTTATGAAATGAGGAAGGATGGAAGGATCAATGGAAGAAGAATTCAGAAAAATGCGTCGATTTAAGCAAGAAATCACAGAGGAGGAATGTAGAAAGGTACTGAAAAGAAGCCCCTGAGAGGAATACTTGCTCTTTCACGGAGAAAACAGCTATCCCTATGCTATTCCTTTAAATCAATTTTATAACGAAGAAGACGGAAAACTTTATTTTTCACGGAGCGATGCAGGGACTAAAGCTGGATCTCATCTACAAAGAACAACAAAGTTTGCTTTTGACGGTGCTGGACGAAGGATTTAAGAAAGAAGGAGAGTGGCCTCGGCACTTTTCATTCCGTCGTATGTCTCGGAAGAATGGAAATCGTAGAGGATCGGGATAAGTACCTTTCCATTTGCAGAAAGCTTGCAGAACGTTTCTATCCTACAAAAGAGTCCATTGAAGAGGAAATCAGAAAAGCGGGAAGCAGGGTAAATGTACTTGTGATGACGATTGACCGAATGAGCGGAAAACTCGTAAAAAGAAGCATAGAAGTAAAACTTATCAAAGGGGCTGTAAAAACCATTTTGATTTTTTTACAGCCCCTTCAAGTATTTCAAATAAGACAATCTTTCGGTATAACAACAACTCCTTTCACTTTATCCCACTATTTCTACACCATCGGGCAGAAGCTCTGCATTCACGATGGAGTTTCCACTCATTTTCACTCTCTTTAGGGTTCAGGAGATTCCGAAGAACGGAGATGTCGGAGATATAGTTATTCGAGAAATCCACTTCTTCCAGTGTAGTCAGACCATTCAGACAATCCCGAGGCTTTGCAGTTTATTGTTACTGATATCGAGACGCTTTAAGGCCTTGTAATGAGAAAGGAAAGGCTGAATATTGGCGGAAAAATCTTCCGACTCGTTATCCACATTCCTAAGAATGGCCTGTGTGAGGGTCAGGCTCTCTACCGTGTTGTCATCCGCCATGCGGCTTAGTGAAACGGGAAGGACAGGATCACTACTTGCTACTTGCTTTTTGTTCGGAGTGAAAAGAGTTCTTTTTACCAGTATTTGTAAACGTCTCTGTGTAATCCTTATAGCGGCTGAAGGGGAATCCTGAAATTCCAGCCTTGAAAGAGAGGGAAGCGCCCGAAGGACAGGCGAGGTCCGGCTCCACCTCATCGGTAATGCCGTTTCCTATGATGGTAAGGTTCGTTAAAGGCATTCATTCCCTGCAAAAATCGGCGCTGTATTCACTACCATAGTTATCGATGGTAGATTCTTTATGGAAGGCATGTGGGAAATGGAATCTCGGTCCATGGAATAACACTTCACATTTTCAGCGCGCTTAACCCGTGTAAGTCAGGAATATCATACGATGTGATAGCCGAGGGAAAGTGTCTGTAAAGAACTGAGGGTGCTGAGCGCGTTAACATTTTCCAGAGAAGAGCAGTCAATGGAGAGACTGTTTAAGGAAAGATGCCCCGATAGACCGTCCAGATTCAAAAATCGCAAGATCTTCCAGGTTCAGGGACTTTAATTTCGGCATGTTCTGCACGAAGTTTAAGTCCTTCACATCCTTTCAAATTCCGTAAGGAAAGCTGTTCCAGCTGCGGCATACCGGAAAGTACCCCGATATTTTTCCATGGTAGAATCATTCGTTCCCAAGAGGTCCAGCTTACTCAGGCTACTTAAAGAAGAAAGAGGGGAAAGGTCCGTGGGCTTGTCTCCATAAAACCCCAAGAGCAAAGCGTCTTGAGCTTCGGAAAGTTTCGAAGGAACAGAAGCCCCTTCGTATAGTCATCATCGATATGAACGGTGAGCTCTTCCAGAGAAGAAAAATGCTTTAAAAAAGCATCCGGATCTTCTCCTTCTGTATTTTCGTCGGAGTAGGAATCACCGGTAGCATCATCGTCCAGCATCATGTTGTAGAGACCGATAATCTGCTCAGGGTGTGCGAAAGCTTTGCGACAGTTTGAAAGTCCTCATTTTCTCCGGGAAAAATAGCGGAGATTGGTCAGACTCTTCAAGGTCTTCGCATCGGAGTCGGTATCATAGTTGAAATGCACCTGATATCCAAGGGAGAGCGTGGTGAGCCCCGTAAAAACCTGCATATCCGCTTCGTCAAGACTATCCGTGGCAGGAAGATAGATGGTTTCCGGATCCTTCGCCGTGCCGTCCTCATTCACAGACTTGGCATAGTCAAACTTCCCACTTCTCACTTTTATCGGAGTCGGTACTGTTACTATATGAATGGACAGGGCAGCGATGGAGTTATAATCCTCCGTTGTGATATCCTTCAATTGCTTTCCGAAAGCCTTTTCTACGAAGCTCTTCACGGTTTCGTCTTCCGGCACGCTGCGGAACGTTGCCGTCGTCTGGGTGGAACCGATAGAAGTTGTATGAGGCGTGCGGAATATGTTGCTGAGAATGAACATAAAGAAAATAAAAACAATTCCCGCCAATGATGGCCGCCGCCTGAACTGCACCAAGGTCCTGCCTTACTGGAGCAGTTCTCTGGCCCATATTCAGGTTATCAATATGAATGTTCTGCGTAATGTTCGAGCTTATGCGGCTCGATATAGACCTTTGTCTTGCAATATTCACAGGTAACAAAACCTTCCTTCATTCCTTCCGGAATATTGAGTGTACCGTGACAATTCGGGCATTCCATTTTTGTAAGATTCATCTTCTTCTATCCTCTTTTCCGTATTGTGGGTAATGCAGTTGTTTCCACAGCATAAAAAGGAGACAGGCTCCATACTATTTTTCTTTTCGTTTTTGCGAACTTTTTAAGTATAACACATTGCAGGGCATCGAGAATTTTTGTTATAAATTTCCCGTTTCTTTTTATTGATGTTAGTTTTAACTAATGATAAGTTAGTACAGGCAAATATAAAATATGCACAAGAATTAATTATTTTAATAAAAAAATACATTTTTGTATAAGCATTTAAGTGTTAAAGGAAAAGACTTTTTCTACTACACAATTATTTACCAACAGAAATGTATTTTTGAAATTTTTTGTGTAAGTGCAGGCAAAAAGAAAGGAATAAGAGAACATGGTAAAAACGTGGGTTTCGAACGCTTGCCGTTGTTGCGGCAATGTCTATGATGTTGAATCCAGACAATTTCTGTCTTTGCGGAGACAGACAGAGTAAATACGGACGGTTCCTGGAAGGTTGAGGAAAAAGAAGTGGATTTTCACAGATGAGAAGGACCGGAAAGTTCACAGGATGGGTGGTTTACAATAAGAATTGGTACTACTTGAGTCCCGAAGACGGAAGTTTAAAGACAGGTTGGCTAACACTGAACGAGAAGTCCTATTTCTTAAGTACGGAATCAGGGCAGTTCACGGGAAGACTTCTTAGCGCTTGGCAGTGGATTGACGGCTATTGCTATTATTTATTGCGGAAGATAATGCAAGATATGGAGAACTTTTCACAGGCGGAACAACACCGGACGGGTATACGGTGGACAGCGCCGGACGTTGGACAAAAGACGGCGTTGCCGTGTATGAAAACGGAAAGGGCTCTTCTCGGAAAATGCGCAGCAGGTAGCCGGTGCGGACAGACCGATTCCTTCAGCGGAACAGGGAAGTTCTGACGGGACGTAGCAGTGGCCAAGGGCAAGTCTCGAGGGAGGAAGACAAGTAGCGGCTGGGGGCTACAGGCACTGCAGAATATGAAGTCAGGGCAAGCAGAAAGGAAGATTCCGCAAATAATGGCGGCTCCGCTACAAAAAGAAGACGATACCAAAGAAAGAGGATTCAAAGCAGGAAGAACCAAAGAAAGGAAGGGCAGGAGGATAGCAAGACAGCCAGTCTCGTAGCGACTGCACAGACCAAACTGGTGCATACCGAGTTTGGGAATTTCCTTTCTCTTGCTTTTTAGACGGCACGAAAGAGGACTATACCGTTACAGTGGACGGAACGGACATTTCGCTCCCCTTACGAATGTGGACGATTCCGGGCAGATTGCGAAGTGGAGAGCTACGGTTGCCCATCCGAAGAAACTCGTGATTTCCAGAAAATCGGACGGAAGAAGCAGGAAATTAAGCTGGAAGAAGGAAAAGCCCAAGCGGAAGAGTCCAAGGTGGAAGTCACGGCGGGCGACCCGCAGGATCATCCGAAGTACCTTCTTGCACGGGGAACAGCGACGGTATTTTGACCGTCTTCTTCCGAATAACGGGAAGGACGGAAAAAGAAAGATTTCACGCCGAAGAAGAGCACTTTTTACTCTTTTGAAAAGAAGAAAGGAGATCCGGATGCTATTCAGGCGGAATTTTATGTGAAACCCGTCGTTATTGATGCGGAAGGAAACGGCGTCGGCGGAAAAAGGCATCAAAGGCGGAATTCAGCTTGGGAAAGGATAAGGAGAAAGACTGGTTTTAACGGCATTGATCAGATTTCCTTCTTCGGTATGAGGACAATACCGTCCTGAATCGAAAATTTAAAGCTTCAAAGAAGACGGATCCGGTGTCCGGAAAGCATGGCTTTGTAGGCACTTTGCAGGTGCCGGTCGGACAGGACAATATGCGTTCTCGCGGGCTCTACATCCTGGCGATTCACTCCAAGAAAACGGAGGAAGTCATCACTCTTCCGATTGAGTTGCAGAGCAACACGAGATTCCAGTGGACATCGCGCAGGAGACCATGGCACCGAAGACCGGAGAGAGAGTCAAAGTTCCGGATTAACGGCGAAAATGGAGAGAACTTCGGAAATGAGATCAAAGTCGATGATATGCAGGTGACTTTTGGAGAAACCGAGCGGAAAGAAGAGAAGCTTTTCATATCGATGATTACTTCAACTTCGGCGGTAATTTCATCCCTCTACGGCACAAGTTCCAATAAAAGAAGACAGTCAATACCGATGAAGCCGGGATGTATACCATTAAGATTAAATATTCCGGTATCCTACGCTCAGTAAAACAGTTTATTGTTTACAAGGGGAAGGGACAGAATACGGAAGACAAGCAGGAAGACGCGGCGAGAAGCAGTGCAGAGCTGCCCTACAGCGGGAAGAAGGCGGATGCGGTTTCTGCGGCAACAAGCGGAAAAACATCCACCCATGCGGGAAAAGAAGGAATCCGGGAAGAAGGGAAGGAATCCGTGTATGACGGGGTGTCCTCCGCAACCGGAACCGTGAAAACCCCTGTGAAGGTGGTATTTGACTATGCGATCTCCTTGAAAATGCCCTTGTTTTAAACGAAATCAAAGGCTTTTGAACGAAGATGCTCGGAATGTCCTCGTATGGTACTACGGCATGAACTTTGACCGCTTCGGCTATCCTCTTTGATGAAGGGGCGAAAAAAACTACTACAGTGTGGAAAAGTATATGAATGCCTTGAAGAGTGACGAGACAAAAAGGCGGAAAAGATTCGCTCTATAGCGAGTATCAGAAAGAGGCAAAAGCAGCCGATTTTTAACGGGGTATCGGAAGTACAATTCGTTCTGGAAGACGGAACACTCGGAAGTTTGAGCGATTTCAAGAAGTACAAGGGAGAAGATACGCCGAGCTTTTAGCAGTACAACCATCAAGAAAGGGAGGAAATTGTCCTTCATACGGATAACAAAGAATACCTTTACGAAGATACAGGGCGTTTATACCGATGGCGGCAGTGAAAAATCAGATGAGTTATAAATTATCCGAAGAGAGTAACAATTGATTCGGAGAAAGGCACCATTACCCTGCATCGTTATAGCCTTTAATTTCCTGAATCCGGCGACCCGAAGTCGGAAAGCATACGATGTACGCTGATGCGGGAGCGGACTACAAGAAGGTGGATATTACTCTTACGATTACACAGGAAGAGATCACCGAGAAGCCGACTCTGGTAGGAGAAGCCGCAGTTGGAAAGGATCTGACACTCTCTCTTCCGAGAAACGCGATACTACGCTTTTACAGGGGTTTCTTTTCAGAAGGGGACGGTGAAGTAAAGACGCTTCTGGATGCATCTGCAGGCGGAATATCCGGAAACGATTACTACGTTTTTGGATAAAAGAGAATGACCAACTGATCATCAAAGCCGGACGCTTCAAGGAGGCAGGCGAGTACACCGTTTATGTGAAAGCGAAAGAGCAGAATGGAACGCTGAACACGACCTTCCAAGTGAAAGAAAAGTCCGATACGCCGGAAGAGCCGAAGGAAGAAGAGGACAAAGGGACTGGAGGCACCGGAAGTTAAGTACTTTGAGGAAGAGCGGAAAGGATATAACAATCGAAATGTGCTTTCTTTCGTGCCCGAGAAGACGTATCCGAAAAAGGATGTTACCGATTACCCGGAGAAAGTCAACAAAGTTGTGGTAAACGGTGAGGAATATAAGAAAGCATCTTACTACACGGAGGTGAACCGGAAGGACGCGACATACGCGTTACACAATAACAATGGCGGCGGAAATTATAGCATATCTGCCTCTCTCCCTCTGCTTTCGTAGAAGGGGAAAATGTAATTGAAGTCTATGCGGAAGGCTATAAGAAACTACAGTATAAGGTCACTTTGAAAGGAAAAAGAAGAAGCGGATAGCTAGCGGTGCCGAAGGAGCTGAAGTGAAGAAAGCGGCTTTTTGGAGGAACTTACTATGTTTCTTTCGGAAGAAATCGAAAGAGTGCTGAGGTTACCGCATACATTGCGAAAAGTAAAGTCTGTTTCCGTAAATGGCACGCTCTATACTAGAATAAACTATTCAGGAAATGTTAATTACAAAGAAGACAGTTTTGCAACCACGGATATCGGCGGCAACAATGGGAAGCAGTAATGCAATTTCCATTTCCGGTTCGAAAATGACCGGTGTAAAAGACAAGGTCATTGTACAAGCCGAAGGCTATAATGATTTAGTGCTTTCTTATCCAAGTACTGCGAGCAGAGTGAGACGTTCTCTTGGAAGATCCGTTTTTAGAAGAGAGTTCAGTTAGTGAAGGAAAAGAGCGAAGAAAGTACGGAAGGTGCTGAAACTACAGAAAGCGCTGTAACGATGGAAAGCACTGAAACTACAGAAGGTGCTGAAACCACAGAAGGTGCTGTAACTGCAGAAAGCGCTGAAAATACAGCCGAATAAAGGATTCTACTTATAAAGACCATATTGTAAGCATATTGTAAAAACGAGTATCATGCACGGAAGCGTGATACTCGTTTTCTATATAAAAAGAGGAGCTGTAAAAATTAAAATAATAAAGAGATTCTTTGCATTATAGGTCTGAATACAGGGGTAGTCTGAGCCCGTCGGTACTTGCGAAAAACAAGAGAAACGCAGTTTTTCGCTTAGTATCCGCTACGTGGCGAAGCTAGCAGAGCGTGCCCCCAAGTTCAGATCTATATTATGAAAATTATTTTAATTTTTACAGCCCTCTTCGTTTCTTATTCTTAACGAGTATAGCCCCTAAGAGCGTGCGATATCTCGTTCAGAAAAATACCGCGCTGCACTATCCTACGTTCAGGATATAGTGTCCGGTAACCAGAGAATAGATTCCCATTAAGACGATTGCAATGCATGCAATCAATCTGATGGGGTGAATGGTTGTCGGTGTGTCAATCTGCTTCGCATAACGGATGTTTTGAATCTCCGCGAAGGCAATACCGGCACAAACAAGGCTAACAACGATGGTCAAAATCTGCTTTTGTGACATAATAATCTCCTCTTTCTTTTTGGTTTAAAAAAATATAGGAAAGCATTGACGAAAGCATCCTCCTCTCCGGAGGAAGTATCGTGAAATGTATTTTCTTTAGGACCGGAGTCAATTTTGCCTTGTACCGGCTTAGTTGGCATTCGTGTCGGTATCGTCACCGGCTCCGCTTGTATAGTCCCTGTTGCTGTCCGCATATTCCCCTAAACCGGAAAGAGCTCTTAAATCCGGTGTAGCGGAATAGCTACCTGCTGTAGGAATGCTATAGCTTTCATTAAGGACGGGATAGGACGGCAGGGCTTTTTTGTCTGTAAAATAGGTGGTAATCGTAGCGAGGGCTCCGGTTGCCGGGGTGAAAAGCTAAGAGCAAGTAAAGGTTATGAAGATAGTCTGCAGCAACCTGCGGTTCACCCGTTTCCTGGATTCTTTCCCGAACATATTGGAAGCATTCCAATACGTGATTGAAGTCCCCGTAGAAACCTTCGGATAAGTAAAAAGAGAAATCCAGACGATTGACAAGGTATGCCATGATGCCCATGAAGGCTAAACAAACAGGGATACCGATTAGACCGAACCGTCCGGCAAAGAGCTTATAGCCGAGAACAGTAGAGAAGCCCATGATTACACCGCCATAGAGGGAAATATACCCGAGTCTTGCAATGAAAAAAAGACGAAGATGGCACCGACAAACGCACCAATTAGTGCACCGAATATACCGAGAATCACACCGATAATCCCTCGATTTTTCTTCTTTCTGCCTTTTTCTTCCGCATTCAGCCGGAGAGCATCGAATTGATTTCTGGTGTAGATATGGCATTTTTCCACTGAGACAGTAGATAGAAATATTTTTCCTCCTGCCCGTCTACTTCACTGCAGTTTGTCAGTTCGTTTTTCAGAAAAATGCGTTGTCAGCTGAGCAATCCCGTCAATCATGTTCTGTATGGTCCCCTTATCCGTAAAACCGTTTTTAAAAACGGCATTCACGAGGTAGCCGGACAAATTGAGGTGGCTCACTTGTTTGACGCTTTTGTCAATGAGTTTCAAAAGGTCTTTGCTCGGATGCTGCCCCATCTGTGATAGTGAAAAAGGAACCTTCGTGAAACTTTCCGCTGTAACGGATGGATATGAAATACCCGTTAAAGACCCCTGCAGCTTCTCCGATATCTTCCGGTATTTTTAGCCCCAGAGCCTCGGCAGCTGCCATTATCGTTTTGCTTTTCATTTTTACTTCCTGTCCTCCCGCCTTATTTTTAGGGTGAAATGAATTTCTGTGATTCATAAAAAGCATTCCTGAATCATAAAAATTAAC